>ENA-OPBW01000629-OPBW01000629.1-human-gut-metagenome-genome-assembly--contig:-NODE-629-length-25744-cov-3.363891_pt1 | contig 25744 bp, 20 predicted proteins | sample MGYA00241070_ERZ501456 | MGnify/ENA primary metagenome ERZ501456 (study PRJEB25962, sample SAMEA2042624) | human gut metagenome | biome: human gut; feature: human-associated habitat; material: faeces...
GAGCTGGATGAGGTCAAAATGGTGACTAAAGGCGGTTGTACCTGGGTCCAACTCCGCATGAAAGATAATTTGAACTTGGAAGTCGCCAAAGCTGTCTCGCATTTTACCCTGTTCGACTGCGACACAGATTGCGCCTGCTGCCTGGACGACGATCTGGAAATGGCTTTCAAAGCCGGTATTCACTGTGTCCATTTAGGTAAAAACGACATACCGGTCTCCGAAGCCTGGCACCGTATTATCGAAAAAGGGAAAGAGGATCTTTTCCTGGTGGGGGCAACAGCCAACACGTTCGAAGATATCCTGAGAGCAGACCGGGAAGGAGCTTCCTACATCGGCCTGGGTCCCTACCGCTATACCGAGACAAAAAAGAACCTGAGCCCTGTGTTGGGATTGGAAGGGTATCGAAAAATCATGGATCAATGTAGAGAAGCTGGTCTCGAAATTCCTATCTTTGCCATCGGAGGGATCGAGTTTGAAGATATTGCACCATTGATGGAAACAGGAATAGAAGGCATCGCCGTTTCCGGAGCGATCATCAATGCTGAAGATCCGGTCGAAGAGACACGCCGTTTCATCCGGGAGATCAACAAACATAAACCGGACCCTTGCAGGGACGATTCTGAAATATAAAAAGAATAAAATAATACAGCTATGGCAAATAAAAACAGAATACGCATCACGTATCCTTCATCGGAAAAGATCTACATACCCGGCAAGATACATAAGATAAATGTGGGTATGCGAAAGATCAAAATACTGGATACCGTCACACGCGATGAGAACGGAGAGTTGGTCCACAAAAAAAACAATCCCGTCATCGTGTATGATACCAGTGGACCTTATTCGGACCCGAAAATCCCGGTCAATACGCAAAACGGCATTCCCCGTATCCGCGAATCCTGGTATGCAGGACGCAAAGACTTGATCCGCCTGGAAGAGCTGACTTCCGATTATGGCCGGCAGCGCCTCGCCGATTCCTCACTGGATCACATCCGTTTCCCAAAACATCATCTACCCTATCGTGCCAAAGCGGGGAAAAACATCACCCAACTGTATTATGCGAAACGGCGCATCATCACTCCGGAAATGGAATATGTGGCGATCCGCGAAAATATGAACTGTGAGGAACTGGGAATCGAGACTCACATTACTCCCGAATTTGTCCGTAAAGAAATAGCAGAAGGACGTGCAGTGCTGCCTGCCAACATCAATCATCCGGAATGCGAGCCGATGATTATCGGCCGTAATTTCTTGGTCAAATTAAACACCAACATCGGGAACTCTGCGCTATCCTCGGGTATAGAAGAAGAGATCGACAAAGCCGTATGGAGTTGCCACTGGGGGGGCGATACACTGATGGATCTATCGACCGGCGACCACATACACGAAACCCGCGAGTGGATTATCCGAAACTGTCCTGTCCCCGTGGGAACTGTCCCCATCTACCAAGCCCTTGAAAAAGTAAATGGAAAAGTCGAAAATCTGTCGTGGGAGATTTACCGCGACACACTCATCGAACAATGCGAGCAAGGAGTGGACTATTTCACCATTCACGCCGGCGTGTTGAAAGCTCATGCCGATTTGGTGGGCGAACGACTTACCGGAATCGTATCGCGCGGAGGGTCTATTATGACAAAATGGTGCGTCATTCACAATCAGGAAAGTTTCCTGTACACACATTTCGATGAAATCTGTGAAATCTTAAAACAATATGACGTAGCGATTTCTCTGGGTGACGGTATGCGTCCGGGCTCGATACACGATGCCAACGACCGTTCGCAATTCCTCGAACTCGATGTGTTGGGCGAACTCACTACAAAAGCATGGGCTCATGATGTACAGGTCATTATCGAAGGTCCCGGCCATATCCCCATGCACAAAATCAAAGAAAATATGGAAAGAGAACTGAACAGTTGCCACGAAGCTCCTTTCTATACGTTAGGCCCATTGACGACCGACATCGCACCGGGATACGACCACATTACATCGGCTATCGGAGCGGCTCAAATCGCGTGGTTAGGCACAGCCATGATCTGTTATGTAACCCCCAAAGAGCACTTGGGATTACCCGATCGAGAAGATGTACGTAACGGTGTTATCGCTTATAAAATAGCTGCACATGCCGCCGACCTTGCCAAAGGATTTCCCGGAGCACAAATACGCGATGATGCCATGAGCAAGGCCCGGTATGAGTTCCGCTGGAAAGACCAATTCAATTTGGCACTCGATCCCGAACGTGCCCTTGAATACTACAAACAAGGCTCGTTCCACGACGGTAATTATTGTACCATGTGCGGACCAAACTTCTGCGCCATGCGCCTGTCGCAAGATATTACCGACTGTATAGAAAAGGAATGATAAACCTGTTCATGACTCAAACACGTAATATGAAAATATTGATACTAAACGGAAGCCCGAGAAGCAACGGCTTGATAAGCCGAATTTTGGACACGATGGCCAACGAGGCTCGGCAACACCATGCCGAGGTAGAAGTCGTACCGGTGTGCCGGTTAGACATACACCCTTGCACTGGCTGCATGAGTTGCCGCAGTCGCCATAACTGCGTCCTGCCAGAGGACGATGCCCAACGCACCCTCGCCAAAATTGTAGAGGCCGATGCCCTCGTCATCGGATCTCCTTGTTATTGGGGCAACATGAGCGGACAGTTGAAAATCCTGTTCGACCGACTGGTCTACGGCTTGATGGGTGAAAGTCCGAAAGGATTTCCCCTCCCCCTACACAAAGGCAAAAAGGCCGTTATTGTAAGCACTGGTTCCACCCCATGGCCTTTCAATATCTGGTTCAACCAAACCCGAGGTACGGTAAAAGCACTGCGTGAAATTCTGAAATGGAGCGGATTTTCAGTACAAGGTGTCCTGCAAAAGGGCGGAACCAAACAGCACCATGAACTAACCATGAAAGAATTGCAAAAATGTAAAACCCTCATTAAACGACTAACGATTTAAAAAAATTACAAAAAGATGTTTTCCAGTGAATTAGAAAAATATTCTTGGGAAGATATAACTGCCTGCATAGCTTCGAAACGGAGTCGTGATGTCGAAATCGCTCTTGGTAAAGAGCATTTACAACTCGACGATTTCATGGCGCTCGTCTCACCTGCTGCCGCCCCCTATATAGAACATATGGCGGCATTGAGCAGGCTCTATACCCAAGAACGTTTCGGCAAAACGATACAGATGTATGTACCGCTTTATATCACCAATTCATGTACAAACCACTGTGTCTACTGTGGATTCAATCACAATAACCCCATCGCTCGAATTATTCTTACCGAGAAAGAAATCGAAAAAGAATGCCGGGCAATCCGTCAAATGGGACCGTTCGAGAATTTGCTTATCGTAACCGGAGAAAATCCACGCGATGCCGGAGTCGATTATTTGGAACGAGCTCTACAAATCGCACGTCCCTACTTCTCGAACCTATCGATAGAAGTCATGCCCCTCAAAAGCGAAGATTACTATCGCTTGACCCAATCGGGTCTCAACGGCGTGGTCTGCTTTCAAGAAACCTATCATAAAGACCGGTACAAAGTATACCACCCGAAAGGCATGAAATCTATCTTCGAATGGAGAGTAAACGGATTCGACCGCATGGGACAAGCCGGTGTACACAAAATAGGTATGGGAGTGCTCATCGGATTGGAAGACTGGCGTACCGATGTAACCATGATGGCCATACACTTGCAATACTTGCGCAAGCACTATTGGCAAACTCGATATAGTGTCAACTTCCCCCGCATGCGCCCGTCCGAAGGTCATTTTCAGCCCAATGTAATCATGACGGATAAAGAGCTGGCACAGTTGATTTTTGCATTTCGTATTTTCGACCACGACGTGGATATTTCCGTATCCACCCGAGAAAACGCAAAATTCAGAGATCACATCGCCACTCTCGGAGCTACTTCGATAAGCGCAGGTTCGAAAACCGACCCGGGAGGTTATGCCACTTATCCGCAAGCGTTAGAACAATTTTCGGTCAGCGACGAACGGACACCTGCCGAAGTGGAACAAGCTGTCAAAGCTATGGGGTATGAGGTCGTATGGAAAGACTGGGACAAAATATTCGATCGATGAACGAAAGGTATATCCGCCAAACCATGATTCCCGAAATCGGGGAAGCAGGACAGGAAAAATTGAAGAATGCTAAGGTATTGATTGTCGGTATAGGAGGGTTAGGTTCTCCCATCTCTCTATATCTGACCGCTGCCGGAGTAGGACAAATAGGACTTATCGACGATGATATCGTTTCAAAAAGCAACTTACAAAGGCAAATTCTTTATACCGAGGCAGAAATAGGACAATCGAAAGTCGAGTGCGCTTGTCGAAGACTGTCGGCTTTGAACAGTTCAACTCGATTCGAGACCTATCCTAACCGCTTCACCCCCGACAATGCAAATCGACTTGTCTCCGCTTACGATATCATTGTCGACGGATGCGACAATGCTGCGACCCGTTATCTGATCGACGATGTCTGTTCCCGCTTCAAAAAGCCCTATGTATATGGGTCCATTTCGGAATTTCGGGGACAGGTTTCCGTCTTTAATTACCGAGGCGGATCTCGATACAGTGATCTTTATCCCCGCCCCGAAGTTATTCCCCCGGCTCGTCCCGGAGGAGTTATCGGCACTATTCCAGGAATTATCGGCTGCATGGAAGCCGCAGAAGTGATTAAAATCATTACCGGCTATGGCGAAGTTTTAAGTGGGAAACTTTTCCTGCTCGACACACAAACCTTACAACATGAAATCATCGAGATATGATTTTCGTATTATCCTCCCAAAAACGGGCTGTATAAATTGTTATACAGCCCGTTTTTTTGTTTCCATACCGATTATTTTTCGAACTACAAATCCAATAATCCGTCGGGGATATTCAGATACAACTTGCGATTATCTTCGTCTATTTCACAAACAAATTCATCGACAGCCGGTATAAGCAACAATCGCCCGTTATATTCCACTTCAAACAATACATTTTCCGTAGAATCATCGATCGAGACAATCTTTCCCAACTCTCCTTTCTCGCTATCGATCACAGTGAAGCCTATAAAGTAATCTCCCGGAGCTTCATCTTCATTCGATTCTTTGTAATAAGACTTCGGGAAATAAACATCGAGTAAAGTAAATGGACGCGCATCAGCTTCATTATCTACATCTTCCAATTTAATCAAAGCCGTCGTATCGCTCTTAAACCTATATTCCTCGATAAAAAACGGTACGAATATGCCATCTATCTCACATACGATATAAGAACACTCCGTGCGGTCGAACACATCATCGGTAAAAGTAAAAGACAACTCGCCTTTCACTCCATGAGGCTTATTAAACCTTCCTATCCTTATCAATTCTTCCCTTGTAATCATTCTTTCACTTTTATTTCGTCCAAATCCACACCGGTTACAACCGTGTATTTTCCCTCTACCTGCACCCATCGAGAAAGTAAAACTTTTTTTCGGAACTCCCCGATATACCGGTACAGGCTATCGACATATTCGGGCATGGTATAATCGAGAGCTTTGACATGTACATAAATCGTCCAACTGTCACGGGCATCGTAACAAACCGTATCGAACACTGCAACCGTCGGTTCATCGGCCCGGAACCGGCGTATCTCACACAAATAGGCATACAACGAATCTAATAACTGCCGAGAATTTCGTCGGGGAATAACCGTTACCTCGTCGCTCCCGACGGCCTCGACAATCTGTTTCCTCGCTTTTGCCGAATCGCCAAGCACTTGTATCACAAAATGACCTTTTTCATCGACATACGCCGCCCCCAAATATTTTGGGAAATCCTTCCATTGAAAATAAGAAGGATTCTCTCCTATCGCAGCCAAATATTTCCGATACAAACGGTATCCGGTAGAATCGCAAGTCTCCTCTACGGGAACTTCCGTTACTATTGTATCGGAAGTTTTCCCGCCGTCGGCACGCTCCTGTACTTGCTGCGAACAAGAAGACAGGAGCAATCCCGCCACGACAACACAAAAATACCACCCTTTCATCGATCTATAAACGGGTAATACGTGCACCTATTGCATTGAGTCGTTTATCGACATCTTGATACCCCCTATCGATTTGGTCTATATTATGAATACGACTTGTACCCTCGGCACTCATTGCGGCGATAAGCATGGCTATTCCCGCTCGAATATCGGGTGAAACCATATTGGTAGCCCTCAACGTGTGTGCGTGAGCCTGACCGATGACTGCCGCCCTATGCGGGTCACAAAGAATGATTTGCGCTCCCATATCGATAAGTTTATCTACGAAAAACAAACGGCTCTCGAACATCTTTTGATGAATCAAGACACTACCTTTCGCCTGTGTCGCCACAACAAGGAATACGCTTAACAAGTCGGGAGTCAATCCCGGCCACGGAGCATCGGCAAAAGTCATAATCGAACCATCGATGAAAGTCTCTATCTCGTAACATTCATGTTCGGGTATATGAATATCGTCGCCCTGCTGTTCCACGGTTATCCCTAACCGTCGGAAACTATCGGGAATAATTCCCAAATCGTTATACGATACATTTTTAATCGTAATGTCCGAACGTGTCCCCCCTGCCATACCGATAAAACTACCCACTTCGATCATGTCGGGAAGAATAGTATGCTCACACCCTTTTAACGATGAAACCCCGTGAACGGTGAGCAGATTAGACCCGATACCTTCGATATGCGCCCCCATACGGTTCAACATTTTTGAAAGTTGTTGCAAATAGGGCTCGCAAGCAGCATTATAAATCGTCGTATCGCCTTCGGCCAATACAGCTGCCATTAGAATATTTGCCGTACCTGTAACCGATGCTTCATCGAGCAACATGTAACTACCCCGCAATTTATCGGCTTTAATTTCATAACGCTGGGCTTTGGAACAATAATTAAATGTAGCTCCCAACTTTTGGATACCGAGAAAATGGGTATCCAACCGGCGTCTTCCGATTTTATCGCCTCCCGGTTTCGGTAAAACGGCATACCCGAAACGAGCCACAAGAGGTCCGATAATCATTACCGATCCCCGCAAAGAAGCTCCTTTTTGAAAAAATTCGTCACTATCGAGATAATCGAGATTTATCTTATCGGCCTTGAAACTGTACGCATTCAGACCTATGCGTTTTACCGTCACGCCCAAATCTCGCAAAAGTTGTATCAAATTATTTACATCGAGTATATCGGGAATATTGTATATCTTCACTTCTTCCGGGGTCAACAGTGTAGCACACAAAACCTCCAACGCCTCATTTTTAGCTCCTTGCGGTATCAGATCACCATTTAAGCGATGCCCGCCTTCAATAATAAAAGATGCCATACTCTCTTTCTCTATTAAGGTTAATGAGTGAAAGATACAAAAAAAGCGGTTATTTACCCGCTTTTTTCGAATTATTTTTTGATTTACGCTGCTGCACGACCGGTTCCCTCACATCTCTCAAATGATATGTGGATGCATCGAGATCAATCACGCCATGTGTATACTCCCGCAAATCTTTCAAAATCTTCTCATCTTCCACCGAATCCTTATTCCATTGATAAAACAACTTTTTCATATGATTCGCCAGCATGGAAACCAATGCACTCCTTTCGGGTCCATCGGGCATCGACTCCGCCTTTTTCAACATCTCTTCCATAATTTTCCCATAATGACGATACTTTATGGGAGAAGCCTGATAAGGAACCGACTCGGGCACGGTATGAAGATTTTCTTTTTTGATGATTTCATACGGATAATCGATATTCAACTTGAAGTCGGACATAATTGCCAAATGATCCCACAATTTGTGCTTAAAGTCCTCGATATCCCGTAAATGAGGAAACAGATTCCCCATGATATTTATAATCGTATTGGCACAACGGGTACGTTCCGCTTTGTCCTCTATGGTCATGCAGTGATCTACCATCTGCTGCACATTGCGGCCATATTCGGGCAACACGAGTCTTTTCAATTCCGAAGTATATTGCATATAATTTCTATTGATATAACTTTTATAATATTTTATTTTTAGGAGTCGTGGCTATAAACTCTTTCAGGTAAAAAGGTTCGAAATAAGCCACGTCTTCAAATTGCCCGTTACGGAAAGCACGCTCGGCCAATGCCAACATATCGGTAGCCAAAGGAACTATTCCTTCTACAAATATGGCATTGCGATGTTTAATCACATCTTTACATTTTGTCGAGCCGTTTCCCGCAAATACAATCCGACGATTGTCCAACAAGTCCGAGAAAGTATGCTCATCGATTACATACGCACCGACAGGAACGACATCATTCAACGCATTATCGAAAACAGCCGAATAGACCTCCATGCGACGGGCATCGATCATAGGACAATATAACACATCTTCCTCAAAATAGTTTCTAAACATGGTCGTACAAGCCAAAAGTTCGAGCGTAGGAACTGAGATGAGAGGAACTTTCAATCCGAAACAAAGACCTTTGGCTTCCGAAACACCGATACGCAATCCCGTATAGGATCCGGGACCGCTACTCACGGCAACCGCATCCACCTTGACTCCTTTATCTCTCGAAAAATCCATAATCTGTTTTACATATACTCCTAACAACGAAGCATGCGAAGGCCCCTCGAAATTCTCGAAATGGCATTGAACGACACCATCGGAAGACAGGGCGGCGGAACAAACAGACGTAGAAGTCTCTATATGTATAATATTCGGCATAATTCAATCCGTAAAGTATGATTTATCTCCCGATATCCGGTCGGAAAGGCGATAAACCAACGATGTAATCAACGTTAACGAGTGTACAAAATTAGCTCTTTTTTTTCAATTTATTGCTTTCTCATCGGAATTAAGATTAAATTTGCAAAAACATTTACAGACTTATGATACAATCGATGACCGGTTTTGGTAAAGCCGTAGTGGAATTACCGCATAAAAAAATAACTGTTGAAATAAAATCCTTAAATAGTAAACAACTCGATTTATCGACCCGTATTCCTCAGCAATACAGGGAAATGGAGATGGAAATTCGATCCGAAATAGCCAAACGTCTGGAACGTGGGAAAGTAGACTTCTTCGTATACAGCGAAGCTATCGGCAAGGAAGCTTCTGCCCAAATAAATATTCCGGTTTTGGAAGGTTATTTCCAACAAGTCAAAGAAGCCTCGATCAAATTAGGTATTGCGATGCCCGACGATTGGTTCTCCATCTTGTTACGTCTGCCCGATGTCATGAGTTCCGAAAGTCAGGAAATAGACGAAGTAGAACTCAACGCTTTGAGAAAAGCAGTCGACCAAGCCATCTCTCAATTGGAAGAGTTCAGAATTCAGGAAGGAGCCATGTTGCAACACCTTTTTGAAGAGAAAATCGCCAACATAGCTCATTTGTTACAAGAGGTAGAACCTTATGAAAAAGAGCGCATCGAAAAGATAAAAGGTCGGATAATCGACGCTTTGAACAAAATCGACAATTTCGATTACGACAAAAACAGATTTGAACAAGAGATGATTTTCTACATCGAGAAACTAGACATCAATGAAGAAAAACATAGACTAGACAATCACTTGAAATATTTCCTCGAAACCCTGCAATCGGGCAAGGGGCAAGGCAAAAAACTCGGATTTATCAGTCAGGAAATGGGACGTGAAATCAACACACTCGGGTCCAAATCGAACCATGCCGAGATGCAACGCATTGTCGTGCGTATGAAAGACGAGTTGGAACAAATCAAAGAGCAAGTACTAAATGTAATGTAATGGAACAAAGAGGTAAACTCATCATCTTTTCGGCCCCCTCCGGTTCGGGTAAATCCACCATCATACAATCGTTATTGAATCGCGATTTGAACCTGTCATTCTCTATCTCCGCCACCAGTCGTGCTCCGAGAGGGACTGAGAAAAACGGCGTCGAATATTATTTCATCACACCCGATGAATTTCGCGAACGTATAGCGAACGACGAATTTCTGGAATATGAAGAAGTCTATGCCGGGAAGTTCTACGGCACTTTGAAAAGCGAAGTGGAACGGATTCTCGACTCGGGGAAAAATGTTATTTTCGATGTCGACGTTGTCGGCGGACTCAACATAAAAAAATATTACGGAAACCAAGCTCTCGCTTTGTTTATCCAGCCACCCAGCATACAAGCGTTGGAACAACGATTGAAAAACAGAGCGACAGATACCCCGGAAGTTATAGCTCATCGGATAGCGAAAGCTGAATACGAATTGTCGTTCGCACCAAAATTCGATAAAATCATAGTGAACGATATTTTGGAAAAAGCCCAAGAAGAGGCATACCGTTCAATAAGACAATTTCTCGATAAATGATAAGTAAAACATGCAACCGATAAAGACAGCCTTTTTCTCCGGGACGTTCAATCCGGTTCATACCGGCCACCTCATATTAGCGAACTACTTGTGCGAATATGAAGGATTCGACGAAATATGGCTGTCTGTGTCTCCTCAAAATCCTCTACGAGAAAAATTGTCCTCGAATAATGATAGACAACGAATCGAAATGTTAAATATGGCCGTGAACGGCAATTCTAAGATTCGGACGACCGATATAGAATTTACCCTGCCCCGCCCCTCCTATACGATTCAAACACTCGAAGCCCTCAGAAAGAAGCATCCCGAAAGAATATTTACTTTGATTATCGGTGCAGACAACTGGCTTTCATTCAACAGATGGAAAGACTATGATAAAATTATCGAAGAGTATCCCATTTATATCTATCCGCGCCGGGGTTACGACATAGACGAAAGGTCGCTGCCTGCAAACGTAAAATTGTGTCATGCTCCTATCATAGAAATTTCATCGACCCAAATACGACAGGGAATTTCAGAAGGGAAAAATATGAACTATTTTATACCTCGACCGGTATACGATTATATCATAAATCACGGACTTTATAAAAATAAAGACTAATGGACGAACGTATTTATTCAAAAAATATCATCGAATTTGTAACGGTCAGTGCCGAATATTGTGCTTTTATCGAACGTGTTCCGGAATTGGAGAAAGAAGAATTTCTCGATAAAATCATAAAAATACTACCATTGCTATATCTGAAAGCAACACTATTAACACCGGAAGAACCCGAAGAAGATGGATTCTCCGAAAAATTCGTCACAGAGAATATGTACGAGAGCGTTCGGGAAAACATAGAAAGTCTATTGGGGGAAGACGACAGTTATCTGGAAGTTTTTCAAAACGATATGAAATACAGTGAAACCCCGATAATAGCCAATGTTTCGGAAGCCCTTGCCGATATTTATCAAGACTTGAAAGATTTCATTTCGGTATATCGCATGGGAAATGAGCCCCAAATGCTCGAAGCTCTTTACATTTGTTTCGAAAATTTCATTACATACTGGGGGCAACAACTAGTTAACGTACTCCGAGCATTACACAACATAAGATACACTCTGGATAACGATGATGATGAATGTGACGACAATTGCGACTGTGGACACCATCATTCTCACTCCGATAATTACACCGATATATTCGGTCATCAACAAGAGAACGGAGATATTCTCGACAAGTTGAACGATGATTTGGATTAAAAAATTATGGAGAACGATACACCCAATAAAATAAAAATCAGTAAAGAAATCATTGCTACTTTACCCATAGAAACATTTCCGGGGAAAATAGTCGTAATCGATAATGAAAGAGATGCCGATAATGCAGTACTCCAACTAAATAACGAAAGAATTATCGGATTCGATACAGAGACTCGGCCAACTTTCAAAAAAGGAAAAAGCAATCATGTAGCACTTATCCAATTATCGACCCACGATACGTGTTATTTGTTTCGTATAAATCGCATAGGATTTACACCTGCGATTAAGAATCTGCTCGAAAACGAATCCCTCTTGAAAGTAGGAATATCGCTCAAAGATGACTTCTGTATGTTGAGTCGGCTAAACGGCGGACAATTTATACCGAAAAATTTTATAGAATTACAAAAATTCGTGAAGAAATACAATATCGAAGATCAAAGTCTACAAAAAATCTATGGTATAGTTATCGGGAAAAAAATTTCCAAAGGGCAACGATTATCCAACTGGGAAGCCGATCATCTTACCGAAAATCAACAACTTTATGCAGCGACCGATGCTTGGAGTTGCATAAAAATATACGAAGTTTTGAAATCTGGAAAATTCAAATCTCCCATATATAAAATTCAACCCTCGTCTTTATAAAACTACAATATTATGAAACGATACGACATTATAGCATTGCTCTTGGTTATTTATTTGGCTGTGATGGCCTACTTCGGCAGAGGTATGCTTTTGAGCGGAAATTACTGGGAATATTTTAGTATCATCGGTGTTACTTTACTCGTCATTTTCATACTCAGATGGGCAATGAAACGTAGAGAAAAAATCAGAGAAGAACGAAGGAAAAAGCAAGACGCCTCTGAACGAAGAACCCTACGAAACGACAATATATCATAAACCATAAATAAAATTCATCGGACTATGACAAAGAAAGTACTATTAACCTTTTTGGTTATATGGTTGTTTTCGAACACCGGTTCGGCTCAAATCCTAAAAAACACATGGATCATCAACCCTCAATTAAGCGGCTTTAATTTAGGCAGTACCCACACGGAAGATACGGGCAAAGAAACGTTCGACCTCGGACTAAAAGTCGAAGCAGGTAATTTCATTGCCAATAATTTGGCTATTCTTGTCGGGATCGGCGGTGACTTCGCATGGAATAAAGAGTACAAAGACAATAGCATCGATATAATGGGAAGCATTAGATATTATACGCTCACGACTCTGTTTCTCGGCATAAACGCAGGATACACCCATGCATGGTATAAACCCAAAGGAAGTGATTCTCAATGCAGAGATTACCTATATGTCGGAGCCGAGCTGGGATATGCGATTTTCGTGAGTCACAACATATCTCTGGATCCGGCCGTATATTGGAAGCACAGTTTTACCGATAAATTCAACCAGTACGGAATAAAAATGGGACTTTCTGTCTATTTCTAAGAAGTTAATATATAAAACACATAAACACAATGACTGAAAAAATGAACCAATTGATGAAGGACGTCCCGGCTATACGATGGACAGCCCTTATTCTACTGGCAAGTGCCATGTTTTTCGGGTATATTTTTATGGATATACTATCGCCTTTACAAGAACTTTTGCAAACATCAAGAGGGTGGTCTCCCGATGCCTATGGACACTATGCCGGTTCTGAAACATTCCTGAATGTATTCGTATTCTTTTTAATTTTTGCGGGTATCATTCTCGATAAAATGGGGGTTCGCTTCACGGCTATTCTTTCCGGGGCTGTTATGCTCGCAGGGGCATCCATCAACTATTTCGCTGTCAGCAATGCATTTATCGGTAGCGGAGCAGAATCTCTCATGAACCGATTTATGAATTTACCTTTGGAATGGTGGAACATCACCCCGTTTTACGAGGGCATGCCTGCGTCGGCTAAAATGTCGGCTATCGGTTTCATGTTCTTCGGTTGTGGCGTAGAAATGGCGGGAATTACAGTTTCCCGCGGAATTGTCAAATGGTTCAAAGGAAAAGAAATGGCACTCGCCATGGGGGTAGAAATGGCTATTGCCCGTGTGGGAGTCGCCGTAGTCGTCTTAGGCTCTCCGGTCTTGGCCAATAAAATCTCTCCTATCGATGTATCTCGTCCTGTTCTCGTAGCAGTTATATTACTGGCAATCGGACTCATCTGTTTTATCACTTATGCCTTCATGGATAAAAAACTCGAACGACAGATGGGCGAAAGCGGTGAGGAAAAAGACGATCCTTTCAAATTAAAAGATCTCAAACTCATTTTTTCGAGCAAAGTATTCTGGTTAGTAGCTCTTCTTTGCGTACTCTACTACTCGGCTATTTTCCCATTCCAAAAATATGCAATCAATATGCTGCAATGTAATTTAGGATACACAGCCGAACAAGCCGGTTGGGTATTTTTCGTATTCCCTTTGGGTGCAGCGGCTATTACTCCCATTTTAGGAAATTTTCTCGACCATCGTGGTAAAGGAGCTACTATGCTCATCTTCGGTGCACTGCTAATGATCGCCTGCCATTTGGTATTCGCATTGGTGTTGCCGACCCTGAAAGGTACTACCGCAGCAGTTATCGTCGCCTATTTATCTATCATATTATTGGGAATCTCTTTTTCATTGGTTCCAGCTTCTTTATGGCCGTCCGTCCCCAAACTTGTAGACAACAAACTATTAGGTTCGGCGTACGCCGTTATTTTCTGGATTCAAAACATAGGATTATATGCATTCCCCATGATTATAGGTGCAGCATTGAGAATCTCGAATCCCGGCATAACCGATCCGTTACAATACAACTATACAACCCCTATGCTTATATTTGCAAGTTTAGGTGTGTTGGCTCTTCTCTTCGGGTTATGGTTAAAAGTTGAGGACAAGAAACGTGGATACGGGCTCGAACTTCCCAATATTCAAAAATAATGATAAAAGAAAAAGAATAATACATTAGTTATTAGTCCAATATAATCGGCAATAGAGTGTAAACATCTATTGCCGATTTTTCTTTTCTTCCCAATCAAACTATAATCAGTAGTTAATAAACTATTTTATTTAGTTTTATTAACTATAATAATTAGTTGAAAAACTAAAACATTTAGTTTATTTGTATCATAAATAGAAAAAATATGAAAGGACTTACATCGAAAGAAGAGGAAATCATGAATTATTTCTGGCATAAAGGGCCATTATTCGTGAAAGAACTGTTGGATTTTTATGACGAACCCAAACCTCACTTCAATACGTTATCGACCATCGTAAGAGGACTCGAAGAAAAAGGCTATGTGTCACACAAAGCATATGGTAAAACCTATCAATATTTTGCTGTTGTAAGCGAAGAATCGTTCAAAAAACGGACCTTGCGACAAGTCATACGTAAATACTTCAACAGCTCCTATTTGGGAGTCGTTTCCTCTTTAATCGAGGAAGAAGATATTTCACTGAAAGAATTGAAAGAGCTTATCGAAAAAGTAGAAAAAGGAAAAGCAGAACAATAACCAATCACTACCAATGGGCGCATTCTTTGTTTATATATTAAAAGCCTCTGTTTATCTAGCCATTCTGTATCTGTTTTACAGTATATTGCTAAGTAAGGAAACATTTTACCGCTACAATAGAACAGCATTGCTACTATTGATACCTCTATCGTTTATTCTTCCGCTATATCCGGTTCATACTGCTGTTCCCGAAACGTATTCAAACACTACTATACTCGACAGGCTGCCGGCAATATCTTATATCGAAAACGAATCACAAAGTAAAATTCCGATAGGTATTATCGCGGTACTAAGTATCTATCTCATCGGGATTTTATACTTTATCACTAGATATGTCTGCACAATTATAAAACTTCTGCGACTGATTCGGAGCGGGGAAAAATATACCGACAGCGACGGACTTTCTCTTGTCGTTATCTCCCAATCCATTGCTCCTTTCAGTTGGTTCGGGAAAATAGTCATTTCAAAAGCCGACTTCCAAAACCATCGCCGAGAAATACTCCTACACGAATCTGCACACATTCGCAAACATCATTCATGGGATTTACTGGCTGCCGATCTCTGTATAGGATTACAATGGTTCAATCCGGCCGCCTGGTTACTGAAACGAGAACTGCAAACCGTACATGAATACGAAGCCGATAATTACGTTTTGGAACAAGGCATCGATGCCAAACAATACCAATTACTGTTAATAAAACGATCGGTCGGTTCCAAGTTTTATTACATAACCAATCACTTTAATCACAATAAACTTAACAAAAGAATTACCATGATGTTAAAAAAGAAATCAAACCGCAAAGCGACCTTGAAGTATCTCTACGTCATACCGGTCGCATTATGTACCGTTTCGGTATTCGCCCACCCCGAAATCTCCGATGAATTAAACAAAGTATCCTCGGTCGATTTGAGTAACTTGACAGCTATGATCGGTAGTTCCGAAAACACCGCAACCATAAAGAATAAAGAGATAGAAATATCCGGGTGTGTTTTAGACATAGAAACCAACGAACCTATCGTCGGAGCCACCGTCTTGGTCAAAGGCAGCAATACAGGAACAGTAACCGATCTAAATGGAAACTTCTCCTTAAAAACACCCATAGGAAAAACTTTGCTCATCTCTTATGTCGGTTTAGGCTCGGCCGAAATCAGTTGCAATGACAAAGACAGGCAAAATCTGAAAATATACCTCGGCGAAAGCAGCGAAAAGAATAACAGTTCGAAAATTATCATAGTCGGTAACAAAACCGAGCCGAACACTTCGATCGGCACGAAAGGAAAAATCAACAGCATAACCATTACGACAAAAGACAGTGTAGAAAACAATAAACAGAAAATCGATACAAAAGGAAAAATTAGCAATATAAATGTAGATATCCAAAAAGATGGTTCGGTCATAGTCGATGAAAACAATACCAGAGTCTTTTACGATCCTATATATATTTTAGACGGTAAAAAAATTTCCAAAGACAAATTCAAAAATCTCGATGCCGACAAAATAAAATCAATAACTGTCCTCAAAGGAGAGGAAGCTATCAAAAGTTATGGAAAAGATGGTGAAAATGGAGCCCTTATCATACAAACCAAAGGAAATACTGCAACTTCGACAGATCCGATAAAAACCATAACGATTACCAAGAAAGATACTTCTGAGGATATCATGAAAAATACACTTTGCATCGTTGACGGAAAAAAGATTTCGGAAACAGAACTAAAAAATATAGATCCCAACAATATACAAAGTATAACAGTCTTGAAAGATGAAAAATCGAAGGAAGAATATGGAGCGACCGACAAAGATTGCATTATATGGATTACCTTGAAAAAATAATATGACTCGACGACTGAATGCAAAAAAGGCTGTTTTCTATTTTGAAAACAGCCTTTTTGTTTTATTGGTCTACTTTTCTGAATTTCATTTTTGCCCGTACAAACTCTATTACGGCAGGTAACAAAGATACAAATATAATCGCGACAATCAGAAGTTTTAAATTTTTCTGAACAAAAGGCAAATCACCGAAGAAATAGCCCGCATAACAAAAAATCGCTACCCACAAAGCTCCTCCGATTAGATTATACATCATGAAATAATAATAGTGCATTTTCCCCATACCACCCACAAAAGGAGCAAAAGTACGAACGATAGGGACAAACCGAGCTATAATTATAGTTTTCCCTCCATATTTTTCAAAGAAAGCATGGGTTTTCTCTAAATGGCTTTGTTTGAAAATCTTTGAATTGGGGTTACTGAATAGCTTCTTACCGAAAAAATGGCCTATTGCATAATTACAAGAATCGCCCAATACCGCAGCAACAAACAAAATAAGTACCAAAACATTTATTTCTAAGGGAATTCCTGGCAACGCTGTAATAGCCCCAGCGACAAAAAGTAAAGAATCTCCCGGTAAAAAGGGTGTAACAACCAAACCCGTCTCACAAAAAATAATCATAAACAATATAGCATAAGCCCAAGTATGATAATCCTGTACTATCTCAATCAGATGCTTGTCTATATGCAAAATAAAGTCAATCAAAAATTCCATAAATCCATATATAAATACATTAACTTTATTGGGGCATAGTCACTTTGAAATAAGGATTTTCTACATGCTGTTCAAATACGATACGCTTCATATCTTCTACACGATCGGGATATTGGGCAGCCAAATCACAATCCTCATGAATATCATCGACCAAATTATACAAATGACATTTACCCTTCTCAACAAATAACTTCCAATCGCCTTGCCGAACAGCAATTTGATCGGTCTCGCAAAACTCCCAATAAAGAAACTCATGATTCTTTTGATGTTTGTCTTTACCCAGCAAGGTAGGTTTGAATGAAAGTCCATCGAAATAGTCTTTCCTATTCTCTCCATATCGCTCGATATGATTCACCCCTATCAAGTCGCAGAAAGTAGGCAATATATCATAAAACGCCAACTGGTGGTCATTGACAGCTACCGGGACATGACCGGGCCAACGAACGATAAAAGGAATACGTATACCTCCCTCATGGCAAGAACGCTTGATTCCTTTCAGTTTCCCATCTCGTCCAAAAAATCCGGGGTCGGCTCCCCCTTCTTCGTGAGGGCCGTTATCCGATGAAAAAATAACGATGGTATTCTCATCGAGCCCTTTCTCTTTCAATTTTTTCAAAATCTCACCTACATAAATATCTAACCGAGCAATCATTGCCGCAAACTGTGCATGGGTATGAGTCACGGGATTATAGCGCCCACCATAACTGCCATTAAACACACCGGTTTCCCCCAACCGTTCTCGATAGTAATTTAGAAGAGAATCTTCTGGCTGTACCAATTCGGCATGAGGTAATGTGTAAGTGAAAAAACCGAAGAAAGGTTTGTCTCCCGACTGACGATCCAACCAATCGATTGCAGCTTCGTGAATAAGATCGGCCGAATATTGAGGCCGTAAAGCATAACCGGCCCCCCACATGGGATATTTGATATTCTCTTCGAGCGTCACACGAATAGTCGCAGTGTCGCCCAACCGGGAACTATACCGATTCAAAAAGTTGGGATAATACAAGTGAGCCTGAAATTGACAGATATATCCAAAGAACTCATCGACACCACGCTTGTCCGGAGTAGAAACAGAGCCTTCATATCCCCCGGCCCATTTACCGAACATTCCCGTCCTATAACCGTTTTCTTTCATAATTTCAGGAAGAATAACACGATTGGGATCATAAGGGTGTTGGCCTACGATGGCATAGTCGGTATTAACTCCATAACGCACCTCGCCACTATCTCGCCAATACTCTTTATTTCCTCGTACTTCTCCGTGTCCGGTGTGCTGTCCGGTCATTATACAAGCCCGGGAAGGAGCGCTAACAGGGCTACCCGAATAAGCCTGTGTAAATCTCATACCCTCCGAAGCCATACGATCTATATTCGGAGTCTCGATATATTTCTGCCCATAGCACCCTAAATCTCCATAACCCATATCGTCACATAAAATAAAAACGATATTGGGCTTATCACTTTTCTTTGCCGAAAATGCAGCGAAAACAGAGGCCAACATTCCGCCTCCAACAAATAATAACCGGCTATATTTCATTGATAATTACCTCGAAAATTTATAATATCTTATTCTTTTTCGGTTCAAATATAAGACGAAAGATTCGATTCCTAAAACATAAAACTTAAAAATAATTCGAGTACCGAATTATTGTATTCCCTATTTTTACTAATTTTGAACCGCTTACTAAATCTATCTTTGATACAATCATGAACCAATCTCTTTACACACCTTTCGACCGGATATTATATATCATGACCAAGCCGGTGGGGGCAATTTGTAATCTGGCCTGCACATATTGCTACTATACCGAAAAAGCGAAACTCTATCGGGACTCTCCCAAGCATATCATGAGCGAAAGCCTATTAGAGAAATTTATCAAAGAATATATCGAAAGTCAGGCAAACGACCATATTTTATTCACATGGCATGGTGGCGAAACCCTAATGAGACCGTTGGATTTCTACCAAAAAGTAGTACGACTTCAAGCTCAATACGGAAAAGGTCGAATTATCGATAACAGCATCCAAACCAACGGAACATTACTAACAGACAGCTGGTGTCGTTTTTTCAAAGAAAATAACTGGCTGGTCGGTATCAGTATAGACGGGCCACAAGAATTTCACGACGAATACCGATTGACCAAACAGGGAAGGCCCTCATTCGTAAATGTCATGCGAGGTATAAATCTGCTTAATAAACATGGCGTCGAATGGAATGCTATGGCAGTAGTTAACGACTTTAATGGGGACTATCCCTTAGATTTCTACCATTTTTTCAAGGACATCAACTGTAAATATATACAATTCACACCCATTGTCGAACGTATTCGGCAACATGAAGACGGGCGCATATTAGCCTCTCCCGATGAAGAATCAATAGACGGAGTAACAGACTTCTCCGTCTCTCCGGAGCAATGGGGCAACTTTCTTTGTACGATATTCGACGAATGGGTTCGAAATGATGTAGGAGAATACTACATACAATTATTCGATGCCACTCTTGCCAATTGGGCTGGTGTAACACCCGGAATATGCTCTATGGCCGAAACTTGCGGTCATGCCGGAATTATGGAATTTAATGGAGATGTGTACAGTTGCGACCATTTTGTATTTCCTGAGTATAAATTGGGAAACATATACACCCAATCTTTAATCGAAATGATGAATAGTCCCCGACAAATTGCTTTCGGTCAAAACAAGCGCAATGCTCTGCCTCAACAATGCAAAGAGTGTGATTTTCTATTTGCCTGCCACGGAGAATGCCCCAAAAATAGGTTCGCAAAAACGGCCACCGGAGAACCGGGATTAAATTATTTATGCGCAGGTTATCACCGATTCTTTAAACACGTAGCTCCTTATATGGACTTCATGAAACACGAATTGGATAATCAACGCCCACCAGCCAATGTCATGCAATGGGTGAAACAAAATCCCCCCGACAAATAGAAAAAGGCTTTATACCGAATCGGTATAAAGCCTTTTTCTATCTTTCAATAAAATTATTCCATATAACAGAATACTTCATAGGCCGCTTCGTTCCAACTCACAGGGCAGCCCTCTTCGCGAGATTCTGGAACAATGCGTATATTCAAAACCGATTTGTCGCGAGTAAGAGATTCCGGTATTTCAAACTCATCTTCAATCCAACGCTTGTACGGATTACTGTCCGCCAAATACCACACGCCGGCATCCTGTCCATCGACCCAAACTCTCGCACACTGTCTGGGAAGCTCCTGATCGCTGCATCGACGCAATCTTACTCCATGATTATTCGATAATACTTTTACACGAAACGAACTCTCTCCGGTAAATTTATGAACCATAGCCGTAACTTCCACATCATCGGCATCCCCCTCGAAACAAGAAGTTAGCATCTCCACAGATACATCTCCTTCTACTTTATATTTATGTCGTTTCAACGACTTTTTCGAGGCCATATCTATGCTATCGGTCTTAACTAAGGAAACTTTATCCTGCCCATAATAAAAAACAATCCCCAGATGTTCGAGATACTGGTTATTGCTCTCACCAGACTCTATATTAAAATCCAATTGCGAATAAAATGGATAGCTATCACCTAAACACAATCGTGTCATCGACCAGGGATTATCGCTCAGTCCGTCATAACCGCCCGACGGATTGCACTCGGCCGGAGTCGGGAATCCCCACCCGTAGCAAATATAACTTTCCGAACCATCGCTCTCAACCTGCGGCGTCTTAATCCCATCTATATGTATTCTTACATCTCCTTCACAAGTAATAATATGAGGACGTTCCCCATAACAAGTCACATGAGCGGCAACCATTTTCCCGGTTCCTTTTATCGACGCGATGGGGCTATCTGCCCCCGGTGTATGTTTACGAGTATAATAGTCGGAAGAACGAAAGTAACCGCTATACTCTCTATCATAGCTATTCTCCCCTACTCCTACTTCAACAAAGCCCAAAGTAACGGTCTCTCCGCTCCTATTCTCCAACATTACATGGGCTCGTTCCCAAAACGGCATAGGGAAATAATTATAAAACCAACCGTCTGTCGTCGCTCCCATTAATAAATACCGGGTATTATTATATCCTAAGGAATTACCGAAAAAACAACCGATAGGACACAGAACATCTTCCTCTTCGTGATTATCCCACTTCACACGTATCCATACATCTTGTAATCTATCGGGATTCATATCAGCCATATAAAGTTTCAACGAATTGATGACACCCCCCTCATGCACATCTATTATAGACAATGACTCCCCGGATGCTAATTTCTTTTCCGACATACGAAACATTCTATCCTTACCGATCTTCGGATCGACTCCCGTCTGTTTCCACTGACGAACCAAAGAACTATAATCCTCCTTTCCGGTAAAAGTCTCTATCCCTTGCGCAGTGGGATAACTGTGATACACGACATGTCCCCAGCCACCTTGTCCTTTATCCCGGTGAGGGCCTTCGAGCTTAACGCTCGAAGTGATTCGACAGCCATTACGAAACGGCATAGGAACAAAACTGCGAACTACCCGGATAGGGCCTCGTCCATTATCCAAAGGGCCGATGTAACATGATGCTTGTGGTTCGGTAAAAGGATATTTCTCTCCGAACTCCGACAAACGAATAGTAAAACGGGGGGTCTCCTCACCATCAAAGTAAAATCGAAATACGGGTTCTTCCGAACTCAGATAACGATGTTGTACCATATTATAAATACAGCCGGCTCCCGCCACATCGAATATTACCCACTCTCCTTTCTTATCTTGATACAAACTCCAATCCCAATCGGCATTACCACCTTTTTTATCGATACTGCCCTCGTACTTCACTTTCATTTCCCGATCCAATACTGGAAATCGAGCCACATTGGTCATGCGAGATAATCCATACGATTTTGAAGGAACAGTTTCGGAGTATGCATTTCCAGTCACGGAAAATGGGAATAAAGCAGTCACTGCAAGTAATCTTATAAAAGCTTTTCTTTTCATGGATAAAATTTTAAAGATATTTTCGATGTACAAAAATACCTCTGTCTCGCAAATCAAGACAAATACTTTATTATCTATTCCTTATACTTTTATCCACAAAAGGCCGGGTATCGATATACCCGGCCTACACTTTCTCGAAATTTTAGATTTTATTCTTTCCTCACTAACAATACTACATTCTCTACATGGTGTGTATGAGGAAACATATCGACCGGCTGTACCCGCTCGACCTTGTATTTTGCATCTAACAAAGATAAATCGCGCGCCTGAGTGGCGGGATTACAGCTTACATAAACGATACGTTCAGGAGAAGCGAACAATATAGTCTTAATCACATCGTCATGCATGCCGGCACGAGGTGGATCGGTAATGATGACCTCTGGACGACCATGCTCCTCTATAAAATCCTCGGTAAGAATGTCCTTCATATCGCCGGCATAAAACAAAGTATTATCCAACCCGTTTATACGGGCGTTTTCTTTGGCATCTTCTATCGCTTCGGGAACATACTCGATACCTACCACCTTACGGGATTGTCTTGCCACAAAATTGGCAATAGTGCCCGTGCCAGTATATAGATCATAAACCAACTCGGTTCCCGTCAATCCGGCGAACTCTCTGGCAACCTTATATAACTCATAAGCCTGTTCGGAATTGGTTTGATAGAAAGACTTCGGTCCTATCTTGAATCGTAATCCTTCCATACTTTCCCAAATATAATCTCTTCCCCGGAACACACAAACTTCCTGATCGGCAATCGTGTCGTTTCGTTTTTGATTGACAATATAAAGCAAAGACGTAATCTCGGGGAACGTATCCGCTATATGTTGCATCATTCGTTCGATACGCACCATATCGGGTTCGAAAAATACGACTATGAGCATAACCTCTCCTGTCGAAGAGGTCCGGATAATAATATTCCGCATGAATCCTGTCTGCTCCCTCAAATCGAAAAACGGATAATGATTATCGATAGCACATTGTCTTATCGAGAGTCGAATGCGATTGGATATATCGTCCTGCAACCAACACTTTTTTATGTCGAGGACCTTATCGAACATACCGGGTATATGAAATCCCAACGCATTGCGACAGTCGAATTCCTGTTCCGTCTGCAACTGTTCATAAGTCAACCACGACTTATTGGAAAATGAGAATTCGAGCTTGTTTCTATAATATTGTTGCTTGGTCGAACCTTTTGTAGGTAAGATTTCCGGCAAAGGGATTTTACCTATGCGGGTAAGATTGTCTTCCACTTGCTGCCGTTTAAATTGTAACTGATAGTCATAAGCCACATGTTGCCATTTACACCCGCCGCAAACACCGAAATGCTCGCAAAAAGGATTTACCCGCAAAGAAGAATAAGCGTGAAATTTCACGATACGTGCCTCGGCATAATTATGCTTCTTACGCATCAATTGCAAATCCACTATATCTCCCGGTGCTGCAAAAGGGACGAATACTACCAAATCGTTCACTCGTGCCAAAGCCTTGCCTTCGGCTGCTACTCCGGTTATTTCTACCTGCTCCAACAAGGGTAGCTCTTTCTTTTTTCGTGCCAAAACAAAAAATTAATAAGTTACAAAGCCAAACAAAACAATACGAACCGAACATCTAAATAAATTCGGCTATGCAATTATGCAGAAAACCACAGGCTCCACATTCGGCAAAGATAAGTATTTTTCACGAAAGAGACAGGTAAAGCAAATAAATAGTGCACAGCGTTAAAATTTGTAGCAAAATATTTTTGTGGTTTGCACGAATCCTTTATTTTTGCGTATTGTTTCTATACAAGATTTTCCGAATGGGTCACAAAGTCGAATAAAGGAAACAATATTTATACAAAATATCATATACTTATTTATTTATGAAAAGAGTTTATACTTTTGGCAACGGTAAAGCAGAAGGCCGTGCCGACATGAAAAACCTGCTGGGTGGTAAAGGAGCCAACTTGGCGGAAATGAACTTAATTGGAGTTCCTGTTCCCCCCGGATTCACAATCACTACCGAAGTTTGCACCACATACACTCAGCAAGGGAAGGAAGCTGTTGTAAAAGAAATCAAAGGCGATGTGGAAAAGGCTATCGCTCATATCGAAAGCCTCACGGGCACGAAGTTCGGAGATGCCTCGAATCCGCTATTGGTATCGGTTCGTTCGGGAGCTCGTGTTTCCATGCCCGGTATGATGGACACAGTATTGAACTTAGGTATGAACGACGACGCCGTAGAAGCCATTGCTAAAAAATCGGGAAATGCGCGGTTTGCATGGGATTCCTATCGCCGATTCGTACAGATGTACGGCGATGTCGTACTGGGTATGAAGCCTAAAACGAAAGAAGACATCGATCCATTCGAAGAAGTGATGGACAAAGTCAAAGAGGCCAAAGGTATAAAGAGTGATACCGAACTCCAAGTAGAAGACCTCAAAGAATTAGTAAAACTCTTTAAAGCCGCCGTTAAAGAAAATACGGGAAAAGATTTTCCCGCTTCTCCCTGGGAACAATTATGGGGTGCTATCTGTGCCGTATTCGACAGCTGGATGAACGAACGCGCCATTCTCTACCGTCGTATGAACCAGATTCCCGAAGAATGGGGTACTGCCGTAAACGTGCAAGCTATGGTATTCGGCAATATGGGAAATACCTCGGCTACCGGTGTAGCATTCACTCGTGACGCTGCTACCGGCGAAGATATCTTTAACGGAGAGTACCTCATCAATGCACAAGGAGAAGACGTAGTTGCCGGTGTACGCACACCCCAACAAATCACACTCGAAGGATCTCGCCGCTGGGCAGCATTGCAAGGTATATCGGAAGAAGAACGCGCAACCAAATATCCTTCTCTCGAAGAGGCCATGCCCGAATGTGCAAAAGCACTTATCGAAACTCAACAAAAACTCGAAGACTACTTCAAAGATATGCAAGACCTCGAATTCACCATTCAAGATGGCAAATTGTGGTTATTGCAAACTCGTAACGGAAAGCGCACCGGAGCCGCTATGGTAAAAATCGCTATGGATATGCTCCGCGCAGGAATCATCGACGAAAAAACTGCCTTGAAACGCATGGAGGCTCAAAAACTCGATGAACTATTGCACCCCGTATTCGACAAAGATGCCATCAAACGCGTTAAAGTCGTAGCCAAAGGACTTCCTGCCTCGCCGGGTGCAGCAACCGGACAAATCGTGT
>ENA-OPBW01000632-OPBW01000632.1-human-gut-metagenome-genome-assembly--contig:-NODE-632-length-25625-cov-3.511146_pt1 | contig 25625 bp, 17 predicted proteins | sample MGYA00241070_ERZ501456 | MGnify/ENA primary metagenome ERZ501456 (study PRJEB25962, sample SAMEA2042624) | human gut metagenome | biome: human gut; feature: human-associated habitat; material: faeces...
GCTACTTGCTCATAACCAAATAACTGCTCCGCAGTTTATCAGGACTTGTTTGTACTCCTCCTGATATAAGCAAGTCCCCACTCATTACTTATTGCTTTTCGTAATCCCGCGGAGAGGGCTTCCTTGATTCGGTCATTTTCTCTCAACTATAGTATTTCTGGAATTACTATAATATCATGTTCGTGTCTGCAGCCATAAAAATCATCTTTCTGTATTAGACATTTTTCGCATTTATGTCCATTAATATACATTCAGTAAATATTTAATGGTTGTATCTATGTTTTGTGTTTAGTATAATACATCACGTAAAGAAAATCAACACTTTGTTTGATAATGGATTTGAGAGCTATTAATAGAATTCAGTATGTTTAATAGATTTTGAAGCCATTACTGGAATAAAGTTTGATTAAGCAACTAAGCTTTATATAAAACTAAATAAAGAAAGGGATAGGTAAAATGATCAAAGACGAATGGAAAAGCCTACTTCGTAACAAGCTCATGCTTATCGTTGTAATCGCTATCATCGTTATCCCGATCATCTATGCAGGCCTGTTTCTGAAATCCATGTGGGATCCTTACGGAAGCGTGGATAACCTGCCGGTGGCCGTGGTAAACGAAGACAAACCAGTTGAGTACAATGGCAAGACGCTAAGTATAGGTAAGGATATGGCGGATGAGCTGAAAGACAACGACTCAATGGCATTCAACATTGTAGACAGCAAAACAGCAGAGGACGGTCTGGCAAACGGAACCTACTACATGGTTATCACAATTCCGGAAGACTTCTCCGCAAATGCAGCTACTGTAATGGATGATAACCCCAAGCAGATGGAGCTGACATATCAGACCAATCCGGGAACCAACTACATCGCTTCCAAGCTCAGTGAAACAGCAATGCTGAAGCTTCGCGACAACATCGCCTCTCAGGTTACAGAAACCTATACAGAAACCGTTTTTGATTCTATCTCAGAAGCAGGTGACGGAATGCAGGAAGCTGCTGACGGATCCGGAAAACTTGAAGACGGACTGACTACAGCTGCTGATGGTAACAAAACCATTACCAAGAACCTGAAAAAACTTTCCACAAGTACTCTTACATTCGTAAGCGGTGCTGACAGTCTCACGGAGGGACTTAAGACATACACCGATGGTGTAGCTCAGGTTAACGACGGAGCCAAGAGTCTGGATGATGGAGCAAAACAGCTTGACAGTGGTGTCGCTACTCTCACCAACAAGGTACCGGAGCTTACAACCGGTGTTGACACTCTGGATAAAGGTGTGAAACAGTACACCGCAGGTGTTGATCAGTTGAATGAAAACTCCGATGCACTGAAAAGCGGTGCAAGCAGCCTGGAATCCGGTGCCAAAGCTTTAAGCGAAGGTATCAATACTCTTTCCAGTGGTGCTACAAAGTATGTCAGCGGTGCAGATACTCTGGCTGATGGAACAACCGCTTATGTAAAGGGTGCACAGGAACTGGCAGACGGCGCTAAACAGCTCTCCGCTCTGGAAAGCCTTGGAGATGTTTCTGATGGTATCGCTCAGTTAAATACCGGCGTTACAAAAGGAACTAAAGATTCTCAGTCTCTGGTATCCGGAACTGCAGCTCTGGAAGCAGGAACCAAAAAACTTAACGACACTGTTTCTGCTCTGAAGGGAAGCACTACTGAAGAATCCTTCAAACAGCTTTCCAGTGGCCTTACAAAGGCTCAGAAAGGTATGGAATCTGCTTCCGCCGGTATGACTAAGGCTCAAACTGGTATGGAATCCGCTTCCGCAGCCATGACTCAGGGTGCGTCAGCTGTTACCGGTCAGATCGTACCTGGTCTTAACAGTGCAGCAAGTGCTCTTACTGATGCAAGTACAATGCTTTCTTCCAAAGCAGAGGGTCTTGGTACTGCATTTGGTGGAATGAAAGCTCAGATCAGTGCAGTAAGCTCCGCAATGGATACATACGGACAGACAACAACTTCAACACTTAATGACGCAAACGGAAGAATTGATGCCGCACAGCAGGCTATGAACTCTGCTGTTGCAGAACTTCAGGCAATTCAGAGCGCACAGGATGAAGATGGAAAAATTTCCGCTGAAAACCTCAGCAATGTGATCAATACTCTGTCCGGTGCTGCCGGAAGCGCTTCTCAGGTAGATACTTCCTTTGCAGCCGGATATTCTGATCAGGTTTCCCAGTTGGGCGTTGTAAATGGTGAAATTGATGCAGTTCAGGGAGAACTTGGAGATGCACTTTCACAGCTGAACAGCAAAACTGAGGATATTAAGAGCAGTGTACAGACTCTGACAGGTGCTGCAGCAACTTTGAACCAGCTTGCAGACGGACTGACAAGTGGTGCTACAGAAATGGGCAATGGTGCAGCAGAAATGGGCAGCGGTGCTACAGAAATGGGCACAGCCGCTACTACAATGGGCGCAGTTGCAGGTCAGCTTCCTACAGATATGATCTCTCAGCTTTCCGCTGTTACACAGCAGCTGTACGCGGGTGCAACAGCTGTAAATACCGGAACAAAAACTGTTTCCGCCGGACTTCAGAAACTGGAGACTGGTACCGCAGCTTTCCCGAAAGCAGCCGCCGGAATCAAAGCTCTGAACGATGGATTTGATAAATTAACCGCAAACAACAAGAAACTTACTGATGGCGCAACAAGTCTGAAAAAAGCAGGAAAACAGATCACAAGCGCACTTCCGCAGGTGAAATCCGGTGCAGGTCAGCTTGCCGATGGTTCTGAAACACTGACTACAGGAATTAAGACATACACAGATGGCGTCGCTAAACTGGCCGCTAACAGTTCTGCTCTTACAAGCGGTACCAGTCAGCTTTCCACTGGAGCTAAAACTCTTTCCAGCGGTGCTACTACTCTTGCAAACGGAACTAAGACATTAGCAAACGGTACCTCAACTCTTCTCAGTGGTACCAAGAAACTTGTAAGTAACAACAGCACTCTGAACAATGGTGCGAAACAGCTTGCAGATGGTGCTGCTCAGATCCAGAGTGGTTCCTCTCAGCTGTATGATGGTTCCAAGAAACTTGGAAGTGGTATGAAAGAACTGAAAGATGGTTCCAAGACATTAACCACAAGCCTCAGTGATGGAGCTAAAACAGTTAAAGATAACTCAGCAAGTGATGAAACAATTAAAATGTTCGCAACACCTGTTGTGAGCGATGAAACAAAACTTACCGATGTTCCGAATAACGGACACGCAATGGCACCTTATATGATGTCTGTAGGCCTCTGGGTTGGTGCACTGGCATTCTGCCTGATGTATCCTCTGGCTCAGTATAAAGGCAAACTGAAATCCGGTTTTGCATGGTGGGCAAGCAAAGCTTCCGTACTTTATCCGGTAGCAATGCTTCAGGCAATCTGTCTGATCCTTCTGTTACATGCATTTAACGGATTCACCCCTGCTGAGATGGGCAAGACAGTTCTCTTCGCCTGCCTCGCAGCAATGACCTTTACATCCATGATGTACTTCTTCAACATTACACTTGGTAAAGTAGGAAGTTTCCTGATGCTGGTATTCATGGTCGTTCAGCTTGCAGGATCTGCCGGTACTTATCCGGTCGAGATTTCTCCTGCATTTGTTGCAAAGATTCACGCATACCTGCCATTCACCTACACAGTTGATGCATTCCGTGCAACGATCAGTGGTGGCAGAAGCATTACTACTTCTGTAATTGTACTGGCTGTACTGTTTGTGATCTTCACGATCCTGACAATCCTTCAGTTCAATCACATGGCCAAGAGAAAGAAAGAAGAAAAAATCGTTCTCTTCGACTGGCTGGAAGAAAGAGGTCTTGCTTAACTAATATGTAACTGACAGAAGCTCCCCCGAACCTTCTGTTGGATATAAAAAAAATAAAACCTGTACGGTGGACTGAAAAACCACTGTACAGGTTTTTTTATTATAGAAAGCCCCGGAACTCCTGATCCATGGAATTCCGGGGCTTAGTTTTATTTTTTACTTTTCCGCCTCAGCAGTTGGTGTTGCTGTGGCTTCTGTTTTTGATTCACCGTTTATCAGTGTCTCATATGCATTAAACATTTCTTTTACCGTCATTTTGTTTACGAGGAATACTTTGTTTCCAACGACAGCTGCGTAATAGTTTGTGTCATATGTGTAGAAGGTAACGGTTGTCTGGTTCTTATCAGAGTCTGTGAATACAGCAGTCATCTCCGGGTCTGTAGCCGGTGTATAAGCGTCCGTCAGTCTCTTCTGGCCTGCCATATTTATCAGCTTGTTATAGAAAGTGGTAAAGGTTGTACTTTCTATCTCCTTACCATCCAGCTGATAAGTCGTTGTCTCTTTGTCATTGCCGTCATCATCTTTGGATGTTTCACGTGAAACATTTACAGTATTTGTTGCGCCGCCGTAAGTAACCTGAAGCTGATCCAGATTTTTTACAGACAGATAATTGACGATCAGTGACCAGAGATCTGATGGTGCTTTGTCAATAACTGCGCTCAGAGTATCCGCGGACATTGTATAAATATGTTTGTTATCCACAGTTACATATCGACTGCCATCACTTGCTTCATCGCCAACGTAGATAACAAGTTGTTTATTTACTGTTGTTGTCTTGGTATCCTCTGAAGAACTGCTGTCATCAGAAGCATCCGTGCTGTCAGAACTATCTGTCGAACTGTTTTCTGCTGAAGCTTTATCATCAGTACTGTCGACACTCTCAGAATCACTCTCAGAGGCTGTAGAATCCTTTTCTGAAGAATCTGTACTGTCTGAGCTGTCATCCTTCACCTCTTCCTGATAATCCACTGTAATCGTCGCATACGGCTTATCAAGGCCATATTGTGAAAGATCCTCTGCATTATAATTTACAAACTTATCATATGCAAAATTTCCAAGTCCGGAGGTTACATTTCCTGCTGCTGTAGTATCCGCAGTTTCTTTATCACTGCTTCCATCGCTGGAAACATCCCAGGTAGCTCCATCAGAATTTTCTTCCAGAACATAGGAATCTTTATCCTCGCTTACCTGGACTTTCTTTACTGTGGAAGAATCAATTGTCGGGAAATCTTCTCCCTGTGCATAATCGTAAAGAGATTTCATAAACGGAGTGACCGTATCTGCCGCTACTACATACACAGTACTGTCATCATCATCTTTGGAAATGTAATACTGATTCGTGGAAGTATTCTCATCTCCGATATTAAACTTGGTTGTGCCATCACTGGTATCAACGGTCACCGTATTGGACGGGGAATCCAGTCCATATTCGGTAAGATCGTCTACTTTTTTCAGAACCCTGTCAGCTTCCACCTTTTCGATGGCGGAAGCTGCAGAATCCAGAGTTGTCTGATTTACAGGGAAAGCAGTCTCATCTTTTTTCACCCAGGAATCATCTTTTTTCTCAAAGGTAGTTTCCTTCTTGTCTACGATAAATTCCAGAGATTTGATGTCATCCGTTTTCACGGAAAACACTTCTGTTTTGCTTTCCTCCTCACTGCTGCTCTCTGTCTTTTCCTCTTTGGATACGTAGGTATTCAGTCCCACATACGTACCACCTAGAACTGCCAGAACAACAACAGCGGAAACAAGTTTGGTTGATTTTTTCATTATGCTTTTCTCCTCTTAAGCCAGATTAAAAATCCTGCAACAAGGAACACTCCCGGGATCAGACCAATAGTACAGATCTTCCAGAAGGCTGCATCATAATCCGTCACGGTCAGGCTTGTAGACTCAAGGCTCTTGGATGGGATGGAAACGGAATTGCTGTCATCTGTGCTGGTCATCCAGTTTAAGGACTCCAGAAGAAGTTTTTCATTTCCGCCGGATACCATCTGGTTTACCTGACTCTCCATCAGATTTGCTGTGGAGTAGTAAACGATCTGTGTTTCCTTGTCATCATCCAGTTTCTCAGTAATGGCAACACCAAGATCAAACGGTCCGTCTACATCTCCGTCTTCTTTCTCGATATTGCTGCTCTGCATGTTTGTCTTAGAGTAAGCCTGGTCAGAAGTTGTCAGGATACTGTCAATCGTTACGGTATCTCTTACGTCATCTGTTTTCTGAATACCCTGTGCATATGGAGCCAGTACATAAGAGCCTGCGGAAGCGGTCTCAGAGCTTGCATCTGTGCTGTTAACAGTCGGTACCAGATAATACGGCATCTGCATTCCATAATGCTGGCTGTCGCCCTCAAATACGATTCCTGCTGCACGTTTTACGCCATAATTTTCAAGGACAGCATCGAAGTTCGACAGATCATCCTGTGTATAATCAGAGAAGATCATGGCCTTTCCGCCCGCCTCCAGATAATCCAGGATCTCTGTTTTTTCTTCCTCGGAAATATCGCTCGTCGGAGATACGATCATCAGGCAGTCAGCATCGTCCGGAACTTTTCCTTCTGTGAGAAGGTTCAGATCCTTGATATCAATGTTGGCTTTCTGGATATCCTCTTTAAAGCTGGAATCCAGATCTTTTTCGCCATGTCCGGATAACGTGTACATGATCGGAAGGTTCTCGGATGTCACATATCCGATAGCACTTGTGATCTGTCCCTCACCGTCAAATCCGGTCGTGGTCTGCTGCCAGGTATTGTAGTCTACAGAAGTAGAATACATATCGTTGTAATTGATAACTTTGTTTCTGTCTCCGCAAACTACGATCAGGCTGTTTGATGCAAGATCATCGCTTGTATATTCAGAAGCAAATTTCGGATTTACAACCGGATCTTTTACTTCAACTTTAATATGTTTGGACTCATCTTTATAGCGTGACAGCAGGTTGGAAATCGTATCATCCTCAGAGCCGCTTGGTGCGATCTGGTAAATGGTCACATCTTTATCCAGTGCTTTCAGCACTTTCTTTGTCTCATCACCGATGGTATAAAGCTTGGATGAACTTACATCCAGCTGTGAATATTTAGACGGGATTGCACCTACGATCATATTGATCACAACTACGATCACGATAAAGATCGCTGCCATAGCCATGCTGTAAGTACCATTTTTAATATGCTTTTTACTGATAGTGCCTACCAGTTTTTTCGGATCTGGTTTATGTTTCTTTTTCCCGGAATCCTGTGCAGTTTCTGTCTCTACTGCCTCGCTTTTATTTTTCTTGAATTTCTCACTGAATTTCATTTCCATTCACCCCCTAGTTCCAGCGTCTCTTCTGAATGGACTGCATGGTGAGAAACAGACAGATTGCAACGACAGAGATAAAATATACGATTCCTGTCACGTCAAACACACCGTTTGTAAAGTTCTCATAATGTCCGCTCAGATTAAATACATTCAGTACTTTCTGGATACCCCCCTGGAAAATACTTGATTTTACAACGTATACGATCACAAGGGCAACTTCTCCTACAACTCCGATCACTGCAGAGATCAGAACATTTTTGATCATGGTATAAATGATAATTGCGATCGCCACGATCAGAAGTCCGAATGCCACTGCCGTTGACATGGAAGTCTGTGAGAAAAATGAGGAAATTCCATTCATCATATAGAAAGCAAACAGAAATACAAAAGTAAGTACTGCTGCAATTACCTGGCTTTCCGTAAGTGCTGACATAAATACACCAATTGCCAGATTCGCACATCCAAGAAGGAAAAATCCCAGGATTCCTGTATATGCGGAAGCATAGGAAATGGTTCCAAATTTACTCATGATCAGTGGATAAAAGCACATGATCACAACCGGAATGGCAAATACGGCTACCAGTGCAAGGTATTTTCCAAATACGATATCCCACACAGATATCGGCGCTGTCAGAAGCAGCTGATCTGTTTTTTGTTTACGTTCTTCTGCAAGTACACGCATGGAAAGGATCGGCACACCGATCAGGAACACGAAGGTCAGTGCGCTTAATGTAGATTCAAATTTTGAATAACCTGCTGAGAGCTTATATGCGGAAAAATAAATTCCAGTCAGCACCAGGACAAAAAATATGAAGAGATATCCAACCATGGAGGTCAGATAGCTTTTCAGTTCTCTTTTAAAAATTGCTGTCATGACTGATCCCCCTCTTTTTTATCTGAAGCTTTCTCCGTTTTCTCAGATTTTTCTGTTTCCGAAGATTTATCTTCTACCGGTTTCCACTGTGATTTTTCCTGTTTCCCGGTGGATTTCTTTTTTTCTCCTTCGGTAAGCTCAAGGAATACATCCTCAAGAGAAACTCTCTTAACCTGCATCTCGTAGATCGGGCAGTTTGCTTTTGCCATAGCATAGAAAACTTTTTCGCGGATATCCACATTTTCCTGAATGGAAACTTTTGTTTTCCACAGTTCTTCGTCGCTGTCGTAGGACATTTCCACACCGGTAACGCCTTCGATCGTTTCCAGATCTTTTCGGATGGTATCTTTCTCGCCTTTTACTTTCATAAAGAGACTGTTGGAACCTGCTGCCAGACGTTCCAGATTGTCCGGCGTATCACTGGCTACCAGTTTTCCGTGTGAAATGATCAGAACGTAATCACATACTGCTCTCACCTCGGAAAGGATATGAGAACTTAAGATAACCGTATGTTTCTGTTTCAGGCTTTTGATCAGGTCACGGATCTCGATGATCTGCTTCGGGTCAAGTCCTACTGTAGGCTCATCCAGGATGATCACTTCCGGATATCCAAGGATCGCCTGTGCAAGGCCAACTCTCTGGCGGTAACCTTTGGAAAGGTTTTTGATCAGACGGTCTTTCATGTCTGTGATCTTTACCATATCCATGACTTCTTTTATCTGTTTGTCTTTCTGGTTTCTTGGGATTTTTTTCAGATCAGCCGCAAATTTCATGTACTCAAGAACAGTCATGTCAAAATAGAGTGGCGGCATTTCCGGCAGATAGCCGATACATTTCTTGGCTGCCTCCGGTTCTTCCAGAATGTCATGACCATCGATCATTACTTTTCCCTCTGTGGAAGCAATGTATCCTGTGATCATGTTCATTGTTGTTGATTTTCCTGCACCGTTGGGGCCCAGGAATCCGTAAATTTTCCCCTTTTCGATCTGAAAGGAAAGATGGTCAACGGCTGTATGATCGCCGTATTTTTTGACCAGATTACTTACTTCGATCACTTTACTCTCCTCCTTTTATTCTCCGGGAAATACTTTTTCAATTCTTGATTTCCCATCTTATAAGATGCCAGAGGCAAAAGGTCGTAAAACAGAGGCCCTTTGACTCTGGCGTCTTTTCAATAGAAAATGCCCCTGGATGAAACAGAGAATGGGGGAATCCAGGGGCATCTCTATCATTTTATAGTGTAAAAGTAATTTGTGATAAAAGTAGGATAAATTTGTGATAATTTTGTGAAACAAATCAGCGAAAAATCTCCTGTCACACAAATTCTTCTTTTGTTCGACAGGAGATTACATTTTCTGAGCAGCAAGATTCTGTTATGCCAGTGGTTCTCTGAGCGGCGTTCCTGCTTTTCTCGGGTATTTTCCAGGTGTGTTTTTTACTTTTTCGATGATGACCAGGGAACGGCTGATCTCGGATCCCGGAAGATCGAAGTACTGAATGTCTCGGATCTTTCCACCGAGGATTTTTACTGCTTTTTCCGCCGCTTCGGCTTCTTCCTTTACTGAGCCGGATTTATAGGAGACAAAAAGTCCTCCGACTTTTACGTATGGGAGACAGTATTCGGACAGGGTTGCAAGACCGGATACTGCTCTGGATACACAGAGGTCATATTTTTCTCTGTAGGCTTTGTTTTTTGCATATTCTTCGGCTCTTCCGTGGATGGCTGAGATGTTCTCAAGTCCAAGGAGTGCAAAGGTTTCTTCCAGGAATTTCACTCTTTTGTTCAGGGAATCCAGAAGGCAGGCTTCCAATTCCGGGAAAGCGATCTTCAGGGGAACCCCCGGAAATCCGGCACCGGTTCCGATGTCCATGACCGTTTTTACCTTGCTCATATCTACGGCTTTGACACAGCAAAGGCTGTCCAGGAAATGTTTCACGAGAACCTCATCGAATTCTGTAATTCCGGTAAGGTTCATAACTTTATTTTTTTCTACAAGGAATTCGTAGAACTGGATAAACTGATTTTTCTGCTTCTGGCTCAGCTCTATACCCAGTTCTCTGCATCCATTTTCCAATGTCGTCAGATTGTACATGCAGTTTCCTCTCTTATTCTTTGTTTTTTATGTTTTCATTATTCAGAATGTTATCAATGTTTATGTCCGGCTTTGCTTTCCAGGTATACAAGAAGTACAGAGATATCTGCCGGGGATACGCCGGAGATTCGGGATGCCTGGCCGATGGATACCGGTCTGTAAGCCTCCAGTTTCTGACGTGCTTCAATGCGGAGGCTTCCTACATCTTCATAATCAATGTCTTCCGGAATTTTTTTCTGCTCCAGTTTTTTGAACTGCTCCACCTGTTTCATCTGGCGGCGGATATAGCCATCATATTTGATGTTGATCTCTACCTGCTCACATACATCTTCTGGAAGTTCCGGTCTTTCTTTATCAATCGGTGCAAGCACTTTATAGTTAAGTTCCGGTCTGCGGATCAGCTCTGCAATGGTGGTTCCTGATTTCAGCAATGTACTTCCCTGAGATTCCAGAAGGCTCTGTACTTCTGCAGAACCGCCTACAGTCGTATGTTCTACTCTCTCGATCTCTTCATGGATCATTCGTTCTTTTTTCTGCAGTTTATGGTATGTCTCATCATCGATCAGGCCAACCTCCCAGCCTTTTTTGCGGAGACGGAGGTCTGCATTGTCCTGACGGAGCAGCAGGCGGTATTCGGCGCGGCTTGTCATCATTCGGTACGGCTCATGGTTTTCTTTTGTTACCAGATCATCGATGAGAACGCCGATATATGCCTCGGAGCGATCCAGGATCAGCTGTTCTTTTCCTTTTACTTCCATGGCTGCGTTGATTCCTGCGATCAGACCCTGAGCGGCTGCTTCCTCGTATCCTGAGCTTCCGTTAAACTGTCCGCCGCTGAAAAGGCCCTTGATCTTTTTGAATTCCAGTGTCGGGTAGAGCTGGCGTGGATTGATGCAGTCATACTCAATGGCGTAGGCATTTTTCACGATCTTGGCATGCTCCAGGCCTGGTACGGAATGGTACATTTCGTACTGGACATCTTCCGGAAGGGAGCTGGACATTCCTCCGATGTACATTTCATTTGTGTAAAGGCCTTCTGGCTCAATGAATACCTGATGGCGTTTTTTGTCTGCAAAACGGACGACTTTATCTTCGATGGACGGGCAATAACGCGGACCGGTTCCTTCGATCATTCCGGAATAAAGAGGGGATCTGTCCAGGTTTGCGCGGATGATCTCGTGTGTTTTTTCGTTTGTGTAGGTCAGCCAGCAGGATTTCTGCTCGATCTGTACGGATTCCGGGTCTGTGGAGAAGGAGAACGGTACGACTCTTTTGTCTCCGAACTGCTCTTCCATTTTGGAATAATCGATGGTGTTTCCGGCGATCCTGGCAGGGGTTCCTGTTTTGAAGCGGAACATTTCGATTCCCAGTTTTTTCAGAGAATCCGTGAGATAGTTGGCTGCCTGAAGGCCGTTTGGTCCTGTGTAGTTGCTGACATCGCCGTAGATGCAGCGGGCCTTGAGGTAGGTTCCTGTACAGAGAACTACGGCTTTTGCGTGGTAGGTGGCTCCTGAAAAGGTTTTTACACCGGTGATGTGGTTATCTTCTACCAGAAGTTCTGTTACTTCGCCCTGGCGGATAGTTAAGTTTTCTGTGTTTTCCAGAGTTTTTCGCATCTCGGTGCTGTAAGCCTGTTTGTCGGCCTGGGCACGGAGAGAATGGACTGCAGGGCCTTTGGACTGGTTGAGCATTTTAGACTGGATGAATGTTTTGTCTATATTTTTGCCCATTTCTCCACCGAGGGCGTCCAGTTCGCGGACGAGATGGCCTTTGGAACTGCCGCCTACGTTGGGGTTGCAGGGCATCAGGGCGATGCTGTCTACGCTGACTGTGAACATGACTGTTTGCAGGCCCAGACGGGCACTTGCTAATGCGGCTTCGCAGCCTGCGTGGCCGGCGCCTACTACTATGATGTCGAAAAACTGTTCCAGATTTTTCATGCTTTTTCTCCTTTATTTCTATTTTTTATCTTTGTTTTTATTGTGTGATGTATGTTTTGCTTTCCTTGGCAGGAGACATGGGGTTCTTGCTTTGGGAAGATAAGGAAAACCGCAAAGGGGCCGTAAAGCCACGGCCCCTCTGCACACCCCTCGGGCTTTTTTTTAGAAGCGCTTGGTTGTGGGGATGTGTGACTTTATCGACTTTTGTCTGTATTCTTCGGTGTTAAATATGGGACGCTGTGCCGATTGTTGCAGTGTAGCTGCAACGAGGCTCTCGACGTGCGGTGCACGTCTGCGGGAGTATACAAAGTTCTGTTTGCCACGTTTCGGCTCAGTGTTGAATTGCCAGTACAGAAGCATACAGGCACAGGTTAGTAACTTTCTGCCTTCCTCAATCGCCGCACTTTGTAAAAAAGGCCCAGGGGTGTGCAGAGGGGCGCGGCCTTGTGCCCCTTTGCGGTTTTCTCACATTCCAATGTGAAGTACCTCTGCGGGCTTCCGCAACCTATACCTATGCATAAGTCCCTGCGTACTCACGCAACCCTCGTGGGAACTACTTGCCCATACAAAATTTAGAGAATATCTCATTAACAAGGTCTTCCCCAAGTGATTCTCCCAGAATCCTTCCCAAACTCTCATACGCATCCGTCAGATCTATAGAATAAAAATCCTCCGGCATTCCGCTCTCTATACTGTTCTCTACCAGAGAAAGACTCTCCTTCGCTTTCAGAAGTTCCTGCCTGTGGCGCTCATTCGTGATATATACTTCATCATTGAAGTTTATCTCCCCACTGAAGAACATTTCCCGGATTTTTTCTTCCAGATCCGTAATTCCTGTTTCTTCTTTTGCAGAGATTGGAATTACCGGCTGGTTTATTCTGGACTTCAAATCTTCTATATCTATAGCAGATTTAAGATCTGTCTTGCTGTAGAGGACAATTGTCTTTTTCTCTTGCAAAATTTTTATGATTTCTTCGTCGTTTTCATCCAGCGGTACGGAGGAATCTACGACATAGAGAATCAGATCCGCATCTGCTGCCATTTCTTTGGCTTTGGATACGCCGATCTTCTCAACGATATCTTCCGTCTGGCGGATTCCGGCTGTGTCGGCGATCTTTAATGTGATCCCGTGCAGGTTGATGTACTCTTCCAGTACATCTCTGGTGGTTCCTGCGATGTCGGTTACGATGGCTCTGTCTTCTCCCAGAAGCAGATTCAGCAGAGATGATTTTCCTGCGTTTGGCTTGCCCAGGATTACTGTCCGGATGCCTTCCTGAATAATCTTTCCGTCTCCGGATGTTTTTAACAGGTTCTGTATTTTTTCTTTTTCTTCTGCTACGATCTGCTCTAATTCTTCTGAGTATCCTGTCAGATCATAGTGCTCCGGGTCGTCTAATGCCGATTCAATGTACGCTATATGGTACAGTAATTTTTCTCTGATCTGCTGTACGGTTTTTCGGACTGAACCCTTTAATTGGCCTACAGAATTCTTTAATGAGTACTCATTTTTGGACTGTATCACGTCCATAACGGCTTCTGCCTGGGAAAGATCGATCCTTCCATTGAGGAATGCACGCTTGGTAAATTCTCCCGGTTCGGCAATAATGGCTCCGTTTTTCAGCACAGTTTCCAGTACTTTTTTCATAGCCAAAACACCGCCGTGGCAGTCGATTTCTATGGTATCTTCCCCTGTATAGGTTCTTGGTGCGCGCATGGCCATGACCAGAACTTCGTCTACCATTTCTTCACTATCATAGATATATCCATAATGGATCGTGTGGCTTGGAACGTCTTTCAGAGATTTTTTTCCTCCTTTAGAACGGTATACTCTGGATGCGATCTCGAAGGCCTCCGGGCCACTGATCCTGACGATTCCGATTCCCGATGCACTCATGGCCGTGGAAATCGCCGCAATCGTTGTCTCTTCCATTTTTCACTCTCCTTTATCAGGCGGATAAAAACATCCGCATCTGCTATGTAATTCTGCATCAGATAACTGCTGCACAGTTTATCCGGTTAAACGCAAAAATGTTACTCCGGAAAAGCTTTTTACACGCAAAAAACACGTGTTATTCACGCTTTCACCTAGAATAACATCTTCTGTCAGTTTCCATATTTATAAAGCTGATCTCTGCATTCCGAATGTCCGCTGCAGAAATATCTTTTATTATTTGCTCTTCAATGATTATAAAGAATTGTTGTGGAGATTGCAATGATAATTTTTAACCAAATCAAGTAAGTCCCCTGCTTCCATTGCGAATATCCGCTTGACTTTCCGGTTTTATGAAAAAAAGCCGCATCCACGAAGCTTAACGCTCCGGGATACGGCTTATATTCTTACCACTGAATCAGTAATTATTACGTTTCAGTTTTACCACTACATGTCTGTAAGGTTCTTCTCCCTCACTGACTGTCTCTACATAGCGGTTGCCCTGCAGAGATGCATGGATGATTCTTCTCTCGTATGGATTCATCGGCTCCAGAACTACCGGTTTTCTGGTTTTCTTTACCTTGAAGGCGATTCCTCTTGCAAGGTTTTCCAGAGTTTCTTTACGGCGGCGTCTGTAGTCCTCTGTATCAAGCTTTACACGAATGTAAGTAGACTCGCCTTTGTTTACTACAAGGCTTGTCAGATACTGAAGAGAATCCAGTGTCTGACCTCTTTTTCCGATCAGGATACCCATATCCTCACCTTCAAAATCTACATCCAGAGAACCGTCAGCTGTGTTGTATTTCGATGTGATCTCCACTTCTCCAAGATCCATGGATCCGAATACATCACGAAGAAATACTACTGCTCTCTCCTCAACCTCTTTGATCTTCTCCGGATCAGTCAGGATCTCTACCGGTCTGCCCTGCTTCGGTGCTTTTTCACGTGTTTCCTTTGGCTGGCGCTCCTTCGGAGCTCTCGGCTGTTTCTCACGTGCAGGTTTTGCTTTACCCTGGGAATCTCTTGCAGGTCTTTCCTTCGGTGCTGCAGCCTTCAAAGGTGCCTCTTCAGATGTTTTCTCCGCCTGTACAGACTCTGTTTTTACCGGTTTCTTCTCCTTTACAGGAGCTGCCTTCGGTGCAGATTCTTTCTTTACATTTGGAGTAAAAGGCTTGTCTAATTTCTTCTCTTCTTTAATAGCGTCCAGTTTCACGGACTCTACCAGTTCATCGATCTCCTGCATATCAGAAACTGGCTCGATTCTGCGAACTTTGATCACGGCAGGTTTGCTGCCGATTCCGAAGAATCCGGAGCTGCCTTCACTGATAACCTGAATATCAAGCTGGTCACTGGAAGTTCCAAGCTCAAGACACGCTTTTGTGATAGCTTCATTCTTTGTTTTTGCTGAAAACTGAATGTAATCCTCCATTACGAACCCCTCCGTTCCTGATTATTTCTTCTTATTTCTCTCATCAAAGTCTCTTACGAGATTTGCTTTGGCTGTGATGCTGCCTGGTTTTGCATTTCTTGCCTTCTCATAAGCAGTATCAACCTTCTGTGCTCTGTCTGAAGCACCGTTGTTTCCGCTGTTACCCTTATTGATCACAGGTTTATTGATATTCTTGGCGGACTGATGAGCCTGATTGGTGATCTTCTGCGGCGGAAGTCCTTCCTTCGCACGCTTTGCTTCGATCTTCTTCATATTCTCATTAACCAGATCATCAATGTTCATCTTATCAAGATGACGGTTGATGGCAAACTGCTGGGCACTTCGCACGACAGCACTGGCGATCCAGTAGATACCAAGACCAACCGGGAATGTGAAACAGAAGAATGCAGACATCAGAGGCATGACCATGTTCATGGTTTTCATGGAGTTTGCCATTGCGCTGGCCTGATCATTTCCGTCTGCCGGCTGTGTTGCAGCCTGTGGCATAAGCTTCAGGTTCAGCATCTGAGTTGCCCATGCAAGAACCGGGATCAGAAGTGCTACGATCGCAAGTAACAGAGAACCATGATTTTTGAAGAACTCCATGATATAGTACAGCGGCTGATCTGCGATATTCAGGCCACAGAAGCCCTGCATCTTGGAAATATTTCCGGATGCTTTTGTGATCGCATCAGAAAATCCTGAAAACTGATCCATCTGTGCCAACTCTTTCCACTGGGAAGGAGAAAGTGCATACAGAAAATCAACAATAGAGTTACTTGTAGCATTTCCGGCACTGTCCATAACGAGACGTACTCGTGTCATGGAATGGTCTGTGATAAACTGCTGCAGGATATCTGTGTATCCGTTTACAGCTAACAGGTTGTCAACTACACCAGTAAAAATGTTCTTTACACTTCCAACGTAAGCAGGAATCCGGTAGATAACCTGATACAGAGCAAACAGAATAGGCATCTGAATGGCTAACTGTACACAGCTACCGGTTGGAGAAACACCATATTTCTGATAAACAGCCTGGGTTTCTTCGTTCATTTTCATCATGGAGTCCTGATCTTTTTTACCCTGATATTTCTTCTGGATCTTCTGGATCTCGGGCTGCATGATCGCACTTAACTTGGAGAATTTCTGCTGCTTGATCTGCAGCGGTGTCATAAAGGCAAAGATAAGAATACTGAAGATAATGATACAAAGACCAATGTTCTGGATTCCGAACAGGCCGTCAAGCATCTTATATATGCCATCCATGATCCATCCCATCACAGACGCGATCTGTCCGATAATAGGAGTTCCGGTTTTTGTTGCTAAAAACAGTTCCAAATTCATTTCCTCCTAGACTTCTTATTCAATTGTAAAAGTCCGGTAACTATTTCGCCCCGGGAAAAAGAGGCCAAACAGTCACAAAATAATTCATGGCACAGGGTCATAGCCTCCATGGGAAAAAGGATTGCATCGCAGGATCCTCCATGCCGCAAGAAGACTGCCCTTGAATGCGCCATATTTTTCGATTGCTTCCAAACCATATTGAGAACATGTGGGAATATAAGGACATTTCGTTCTCTTCATCGGCGATATATATTTTTGATAGAGTCTTATCATCTTAATCAGAAATTTCTTTATCATGTTCATTCCCTGTTATATGATGCTTTTTTGCAAGATGCATAAAAGCACTCTCGATCTCGTGAAAGCCTTTGCCCTTGGCTGAAGCTCTCGCTACTACTACAATATCAAGGTTACTGTCAAAATCTGTTTCGTTGAGACGATAACTTTCTCTGATCAGTCTGGTGAGTCTGTGGCGAACCACACTATTCCCTACTTTTTTGCTTACTGATATTCCCAGACGATTCTTCATGTGCTGATTCTTCAGCACGTACATCACCAGAAGCCGATTCGCGTATGATGTTCCGTTCTGATATACAACTTTAAAATCTTGATTCTTTTTTAAGGACTCTGATCTGATCAAACGGATCCTCCTTAATCATACCGCCTGCGCGGATATTTCTCCGGATAGAAGAAAAGACCACATAAATGCGGTCTTACAGCTTATGCTGATAACTGTTTTCTTCCTTTTAATCTTCTTGCAGCTAATACTTTACGTCCGCCCTTTGTGCTCATGCGAGCTCTGAAGCCGTGAACTTTAGCTCTGGATCTCTTTTTTGGCTGAAATGTCATCTTCATAGGTAAAGCACCTCCTTTATCTATTTTAATAATTGTTATGAAATAACTTATCATTCAGAACATCGTTTCAATTATATAAATAAACCTCCTTTTCGTCAAGGGAAAATTGCAAAAAACCCGATAAAATCAGGGGTTTGAAAAATACCGCCTGCTTCGTGGTTTTTATTTTTTATCATTATGTGGATTACGCTTATGGTTTACGTAACATTATCCACAAAATGTGGATAACTTGTGGATAACTAGTGGATTACCAGTAAAACTATCCACTTTTTCAGGATGATTTTTTATAGCATCTTCAAAAAATCCCTTTATTTGCGGTATTTTGACAGTGGACAATTTTATACACATAAATTCTCCGTATTTTCCACACCTCGTTAACTTATGGAAACCGATTTCCCAGTTATACACTATTTTCCACCCTAATCCACAGTAATTTCCCCAAATTATCCACATTGTTTTCCCCAAAATCTCAACGTTTTCCATTGCTAAAACCCCATTTTCATTGTAATATATAAAAGGATATCTGTCTCCAGTCGCAAACTGGGGTTATTATATTACTCATGGGAGGAAAAAATGAACGCTGTTATTGAAAAATGGGAGGAGATCCTGCAAACTGTCAAATCTGAATATGAGGTGAATGATGTCCCTTTTAATACCTGGCTTAAGCCACTGGAAGTTTATGAGGTTGACGGAAGTCTGATAACAGTGGCAGTTCCTTCAGAACAGGCGGCAATTGGTGTCAATTACATCAGTAAACGCTACAAAATACCTCTTCAGGTTACAATCTGTGTACTGACAGGCATGGAAGAATGTGAAGTGCGATTTGTTCTGAAAAAAGATCTCCTCGAGAAAGAAGAAGAAAAAAAACCTTCCTATGATAAACAGAATCATGATACACGTTACGAAGAAGCTCATTTAAACCCAAAATATACTTTCGATACTTTCGTAGTAGGAAGCAACAACAAATTCGCCCAGGCAGCAGCACTCGCAGTTGCCGAATCACCAGGAGATACCTATAATCCTCTGTTTATTTACGGCGGAGCCGGTCTCGGAAAAACGCATCTTATGCATTCCATCGCTCATTTTATACTGGAACACGACAAAAACAGCCGGGTTCTCTATGTAACCAGTGAGGAATTCACAAATGAACTGATCGAAACCATCCGAAACGGAAATAATACGGCAATGAGCAAATTCCGTGAAAAATACAGGAATATTGACGTTCTTCTCGTCGATGATATTCAGTTTATTATAGGAAAAGAATCCACACAGGAAGAATTTTTCCATACATTTAACAGTCTCCACAGTGCCAAAAAACAGATCATCATATCTTCCGATAAACCTCCGAAAGATATGGAAATCCTGGAAGAACGTTTCCGTTCCCGGTTCGAATGGGGTCTGATCGCAGATATTACGCTGCCAGATTATGAAACTCGAATGGCGATCCTTCATAAAAATGAAGAAATGAACGGTTACAGCATCAGTGAAGATGTTATCAAATACATCGCTACCAATATTAAATCCAACATCCGTGAGCTGGAAGGTGCTTTCAACAAGGTCATGGCCGGAGCCAAGCTTGAGAAAAAAGAAGTTACACTTGAACTTGCAGAACAGGCACTGAAAGATATTATTTCTCCGGATGAAAAAAAGGTGATCACACCAGAATACATCATCTCCGTTGTTGCCGAACATTATGGAGTAACACCTGCGGACCTAAGCGGAAACAAACGAAACTCAAAAATCGTCATGCCACGCCAGGTTTCTATGTATCTCTGCCGCGAAATCATCTCCACACCTTTGAAAAATATCGGAAAAGCTCTTGGAAACCGTGACCATACTACTGTTATGCACGGTATCGAGAAGATTGAAAACGAATTGCAGACCGACGATAACTTAAAAAATACCATTGATATATTGAAAAAGAAGATTAATCCACAAGGTTAGGGAAGTTTTCCACATTACTGGTGTATAACGTGTTGATTGTATGTGGAGAGATGTGTACAACTTTTTTGCGAAAAAACGGCGGTAATTTTATCCCCGGGTTATTCACATCCAAAACTACCACTTTTACACAAAGTTATCCCACCCGAAAAACCCTGAAAACACCGGCCTCGCGGGAGTTTTTCACAAAATCTGGCCCCCTACGGCGGTTACGGCGGATTTTTTCTATAAATATATTTATAAAAACCACAATTTATCCAGAAAGGGAGTTATACACATTATGAAAATTATCTGCTCCAAATCAAGTCTGTTAAAAAGTGTAAATATCGCACTCAAAGCAGTTCCATCAAAAACCACCATGCCAATACTGGAATGTATCCTCATGGATGCAACAACAAACCAGATCAAATTTACCACCAACGATATGGAACTGGGAATTGAAACAATTGTTGAAGGTACTATTGAAGAAAAAGGAATGGTTGCTCTTGATGCAAAAATATTCTATGAAATCATCCGACGACTTCCTGATAACGACATTACCATCAAAACAGACGAAAAATATACAGCAACGATTACCTGTGAAAAAGCAAAATTCAATATTCCTGGCAAATCCGGAGAAGATTTTGCATATTTACCAATGATCGAAAAAGATGAACCGCTGACAATTTCTCAGTACACGCTGAAAGAAATGATCAGACAAACCATTTTTTCTATCGCTGTTAATGAGAATAATAAACTGATGACAGGTGAACTTTTTGAGATTAAAAATAACTGTCTGAAGGTAGTTTCTCTGGATGGACATCGAATTGCGATCCGAAAAATGCCCCTTAAGAGAGAATATTCTGACCGTAAGGTGGTAGTTCCGGGAAAAACTTTAAGTGAGGTAAGCAAGATTCTTTCCGGTGAAGTTGACGATCAGGTAAGTATTTACTTCACAAAAAACCATATTTTGTTTGAATTTGACCAGACTATGGTAGTTTCTCGACTGATTGAAGGAGAATATTTCAGAATTGATCAGATGCTTTCCAGTGATTACGAGACGAAACTCAAAATCAACAAAAAAGAATTCCTGGATTGTATCGACCGTGCAACGCTGCTGGTTCGTGAAGTTGACAAGAAACCAATTATCATTAATATCACAGATGATGATATGGAACTTCGGATCGATTCTGCAATGGGTTCCATGAATGAAGAGATCGATATTGAAAAAGAGGGTAAAGATATTATGATCGGTTTTAACCCGAAATTCCTGATCGATGCCCTTCGTGTTATTGATGATGAAACGGTAACAATTTATCTTGTGAACCCGAAAGCTCCCTGCTTTATCCGTGATGATGAAGAAAATTACACGTATCTGATTCTTCCGGTAAATATCAACCAGAATCAGGCAAGATAATAGTTTGTACAATATAATGGACAAAAAGACAGCAGGAGATTTTTCTCCATATGCTGAAAAACCATGTGGCCGGCGGCGCGTGTCCGCTGGTCGCGCACATTACAAAAACAAGATAACTAAAGGATAAACTCCGGAAACTGCCAGAAGGAGGTAATTTAAAATACCACCTTTTGGAAAACGCCGGGAATGGGGGTATTTAATTACCACCACTGAGCAATATATTGGAAAGTGTTAACCAAATCCAGGAAAGAAAATTTAAGAGGGAAAAAAATTGGAGATCAGAATTAAAGACGAATTTATCAAACTTGGCCAAGCTCTGAAGCTGGCAGGAGTTGTGGAGGACGGCGTTGAGGCAAAATATGCGATCAATGACGGACTTGTTCTGGTAAACGGTGAGGTTGAGAACCGCCGTGGCCGTAAGATCCATCCGGGAGATACGATTTCCTACGATGGAAAAGATATTTATGTAATTGGGTGAAGGAATGTACATTGAATCCATCAGATTGAATAATTTCAGGAATTATGAGTTGCTGGAGATGAATTTTGATCAGGGAACCAATATTCTCTACGGTGACAACGCCCAGGGAAAAACCAATATTCTGGAGGCGGTTTATCTGGCCGGAACCAGTAAATCCCACAAAGGAAGCAAGGACCGGGAAATGATCCGCTTCGAGAATGAGGAATCCCATATCCGAATGATGGTAAAAAAGGGCGATCTTTCATACAAAATAGACATGCACCTCCGGAAAAACAAAGCAAAAGGAGTTGCCATTAACGGGCTGCCGATCCGCAAGGCAAGAGAGCTGCTCGGTGTGGTAAATCTTGTGTTTTTTTCTCCGGAGGATCTTAATATTATCAAGAATGGACCGGGCGAGAGAAGACGTTTTCTGGATTCAGAGCTTTGTCAGCTGGATGGAGTTTATATCACGGAGCTGGCAAGCTATAATCACATTGTGAACCAGAGAAACCGTCTTCTCAAAGACTGTTATATGAACCCGGGATTAAAAAGTACGTTGGATATCTGGGATATGCAGATGGCAGATTACGGAAAAAAGATCATTGAAAAAAGAGAAGAGTTTGTGGAAGAACTGAATGAACTTGCAAAAGGCCTCCATAAAGGTCTGACCGGTGGACTGGAAGAACTGGAGATCCTGTATGAACCAAGTGTAACTGCAGCAGAGTTTGAACAGAAACTGGCGCAGAACCGGGACAGGGATCTTCGGATGAAGCTGACATCTGTGGGACCGCACAGAGATGATTTCTGTGTAAAGGTAAACGGGATCGATATCCGGAAATACGGTTCCCAAGGGCAGCAGAGGACAGCAGCTCTTTCTCTGAAACTTTCTGAGATCTATCTTGTAAAAAAGAAGATCAAGGATACTCCGGTGCTTCTTCTGGATGATGTACTTTCGGAACTGGACAGTAACCGGCAGACTTATCTTCTGGAAAGTATACATGATATTCAGACTTTGATCACCTGTACAGGACTGGATGATTTTGTCAGTCATCAGTTTGAGATAAACAGGGTTTTTCAGGTGATAAAGGGGCATGTTTATATGCCTAAAGGGTTTTGACAAGCCCGTATGCATATGGTAAACTGATTCTGATTATGGAAAGTTGGTGAATATTTTGGATAAAGAGGAGTTTCGCGTCAAATTGGGACAGATCAACAAGCTGGTTGAAGCCCAGGATTACAAAGGCGCCATGCAGATCGTAGACAGCATTGACTGGCGTCGCGTAAAGAATGTCCGTACGCTTTGTGTTGTGGGCGAGATCTACGCAGCTAACAAGCGCTATGAAGAGAGCAAGGAAATTTTTCTTCTTGCTTATCACAGAGCGACGATCGGCAAGAACATACTTTACCGTCTGATCGAAGTTTCCCTGAAAATGGGACAGATCAGTGAAGCCACAGAATTCTTTGACGAGTACAGAGAGGTGGCAGGTAGTGATAACAGCCAGTATATACTGCGATATAAAATTGCCAGAGCGAAGAATGCATCTCTGAATGAACAGATCCGTATCCTTGAGGAATATAAGGAGAAAGAGTTTACAGAGCGCTGGTCCTATGAACTGGCTAAACTCTACTATAAGGCAGGAGACAAGCAGAAGTGCCTGGATCTCTGCAATGAGATGATTCTATGGTTCAATGACGGAACTTATGTGATGAAAGCCCTTGACCTGAAACAGCGTATGGGAGTTCTCACAGGAGAAGAAAAAGAGAAATACGAACAGCGTTTTATCCCGAAACTGATTCCGCCGGAAAAGGCTCAGGAGATCAGGGAGAGCAAGGAAACAGAAGCTGTTACAGAAACTGAATATGAGGAGTCCAGACCGGTTACAGATACGATCCAGGTAGATGACGAGCGTGATCTGAACAGTGCAGAGACTTTCCAGGAGAAGATTTCCAAGGGAATCCGTGATATCTTCGGTGGTCATAAGAAGGCTGCGGAAGAAACTGAGGACGTGGAAGAAGAACAGCAGGATGACACAGAAGAAACTTCTGAGACAGAAGCTGTTGAAGCTGCCAAGGATTCTGCAGATCAGGAGTCTGGTGAGGAGGAAACTCCGGAAGCTGAGACTGCTGCCACAGAAGAAAAGTCCGAAGAAGACGCTTCTGAAGAAGAGGCGGCAGAAACTGCTGAGGCTGGAGATGGTGAGGAACTTCTGGCATCCGGTATTGATAATCTGTCTGCCGGAACCGTACAGTTAAATGCCCGGACACAGGAACCGCAGGACGAAGAGGAAGAAGCTTATCAGGAAGCGGAAGAGGCGGAAGCAGAGAAGGCGACGGAAAAGGAATTAGCTGAAAGTGTTTCTGAGATCGTTGAGGAAGATTCCGTGGAGGAACCGAATGAAACTTCAGGAGTTCCCCTTAATGAAGACGGCAAGCCTGATTTTTCAGCAACGATCCGTATGCCGGAGCTTAAGATCCCGAAGTCTATGATCAATGTAGATCCGGAAAATGCAAGCAGCGCTGCCGGTATTCCGGACGCATCCGGAATTTTTGGAAGCATTGATGAGATCGCGGCGGAAGTTGCCAAGGATAAAAAAGCAGACGAGGAACCTGAGAAAGAGCAGGAATTCAATCTGGAAGATACCATTCTTGCAGCTGCAAGCGAGCAGGGAATCAATATTCCGGAGGAAGAGAAATCTCCAGATGTACAGCAGTCAGAAGTAACCGAGGAAACAGAAGACGAAGAAGATCTGGATATCGCGGCAGATGAATTTGTTCCGGAGGAGCCGGATGCAGCGGATATTGAGGATATCATGGCACAGATTTCCGCACAGCAGGCAGAAGATGTAAGTGAGTCGGCGCACAGGAGAATTCCGGATCTGGTTCTGGATGAAGATGAAGAGCCGGTTACAGAAGAAGATATGCAGGCTGCGGAAGCAGAATTCCTGAATGGTCCCACATGCGTGCAGAAGCCTGATACCAAGGACGAATTCGACGGTTTTGATGATCTGGAAAAAGAGGAACAACTTAAGGAAATGCCGGAGGATCTTTCCCTTGAGGATGAAGACTTTTCTCTTGAGGATGAAAGTGACGATCGCAGAGCGGATAAACTGACAGACGATGTTGTGATACCTGTCGAAGATGAGACACCTCTTGATGAGGAAGAAGAATTCAGTGACGATGATTTCGGATTCAAAGATGAGCCGGAAGACGATGAAGAGGATGATTTTATCTCAAGTCTTACAGAAGATATGGAAGAAGACGATGAGGAAGAAGAACTCAGCGAGGAAGAACAGCTGGAGCGCTTTATCGAGGATATGCAGCCGGAGATCAATCCGAACACTATTATTTCCAGAAAGAGACAGCTTACAGATGAAGAGAAGCAGCTGTTCACATATTTTGTAGCAGTTCCGGGAATGAAAGAGCAGCTGGTGGATGTACTCTGCGATGTACAGAAAGGTGCGGCTGACAAAACTTCCCAGACTGGAAATGTGATCGTTATGGGCGGCAGAGAAACAGGAAAGACAAGACTGATCTCAAGCCTTATCCCGGCAATCTGCAGAGAGCTGAATATTGAGGCATCCAAGGTTGCCTACATATTTGCGGAAGACCTTAACGGAAAAAATATTGCAGAGATTGCATCCAAGCTTGCAGGAGGTTTCCTCGTTATTGAGAACGCAAACCAGCTTTCCCAGGAAACAGCAGATGAGCTTGATGAAGTAATGAATGGAAATACAAAGAGTATGATCGTGGTCCTTGAGGATGAAAAGATCGGCATGCGTAAGCTGATCGCAAGATATCCGAAACTTGCGAAGAAATTTACATCCATGATCAATATTCCTGTATTTACAAATGATGAACTTGTTAATTTTGCCAAGGTTTATACCATGGAAAATGGATTCCGCATTGATCAGATGGGCATGCTTGCATTGTATAATCTGATCGGAATCAACCAGAAGGAAGATCAGCCGATGTGCATCGGAACTGTGAAGACCATGCTGGATAATGCCATGGCAAAAGCACAGGGCGGATTATTCAAACGCTCCAAGAAGCGTGTGGACCGTGATGGATTCACCGTACTTCTTGAAAAGGATTTCAGCTGAAAATAAACAGAAAAGCAGAGGTAAAAAATATGGCCAGACCTTATCTTGGTAACCCGAAATATACCATTGAAGTCCTTCAAAAGTATCATTTTGTTTTCCAGAAAAGGTTTGGTCAGAATTTTCTGATCGATGAACATGTTCTGGAAAA
>ENA-OPBW01000637-OPBW01000637.1-human-gut-metagenome-genome-assembly--contig:-NODE-637-length-25566-cov-2.938576_pt1 | contig 25566 bp, 12 predicted proteins | sample MGYA00241070_ERZ501456 | MGnify/ENA primary metagenome ERZ501456 (study PRJEB25962, sample SAMEA2042624) | human gut metagenome | biome: human gut; feature: human-associated habitat; material: faeces...
GGTGCCGTCGGTGAGGGTCACGGTGTATATAACGGGCTTAGTGAAGTCCACAGCCTCGCTTGAGGCAGGGGTCATCTCCGCTATGTTCACGCCCGTTATCACCGGCCTGAGCGCGGTAACGTCGGTCTTGTACGGCATGGTAACGACAATGTTTCCGCCGACATCTATCGTGCCTGGAATGCCGTCTATAACAAATCCGGTTATGCCGCCGCCCGTGGGCTGGGACGCAGTGCTCTCCCACTGGCAGGATATCGTTACATCGCAGGCAGGCATGGTGAACTTGCCGTTTTCTATGGTAACGGTCTTGCCATTCTCAATAGCTTCGGTATAGGTCAGCGATCCGACCTTCATCTGCATTCCGTCCGCCGCGCTTATGCTTATGGTCACCTCGTCGCCCTCATTTGCCCTTGTCCTGCTGGGCGTAAGCGTGCCGCCGACGTGTTCGGCTACGCTTATGGTATATTCACCATCGTCCTCGCCGGAGCTGAACGCGGGAATCTCTATCTTCATGGGCTTGCTCGCTACGCCGCTTGCGTTCTTCACAACGATGTAGATATCGCGCGCGCCCTTGGCAAGGTTGGTCAGCATCAGCGTGTTTTCACCTGCGGATATGCTCATGCCCCTGCCTTCGGTATCTATTGCGGGCTCGGCAGCGCCAGACTCAACCACCACATAGTAGCAGCTTCCGCCTTCGCTTGAGGTGAACTTGATATTCGCTTCCTTGTCGCTTATGCGCTCGGCAGAGCCGTTTGAAAGCTCAGGCGCGCCGGGTTCGCTATAAGCAAGCGTAATGGTGTAATTCCTGCTCTGCTCACCGTTATGCGCTATGAATATAACGCCCTGGTTCAGCGGCATGTAGCACGCAATGTCGCCATTTGACCAGTCGCCCGTGAATGCATTGACCTGCTCCACGGTCGTGCCTTCGTTTGCGGTTATGCGCATATACAGTCCGGATGTGCCCTGCGGTATTCCGTTCGCAGTGGCCTTGTCTATAACGCCGCTCAGGTCCACTGTCCATGCGTCGCCCGCAAGCGCACCGGACGCTATCACCGCGCCGCCCTTGCCGGAAAGGATGTCCACGGCCAGCATCTCCGCGCCGCGTACATCGGTCTGTTCAAACTCCGCCGTCACGGTAACGTCCGCAGCGGGCATGGTGAACTTGGCGCTGTTGGCGTCGCTGTCGTCTACGGTAACCTCCACGGCATTGTTGTATTCGTCCGTCACTATCCAGCGCTTCAGCCTGTAATTCTCCTCCGGCTTGGCGATCAGGTTTACTACGCTGTCCGCAAGGGGATATACGCTGTCGCACTCTATCGTGCCGCCGGACGCGGGCTGCACAACGTTCAGGTTGTAACGCTGTATGTCGCCGTCGTTCATATCAAAGCCGACATTTATCAGGAATTGATATATCTTCTTCCCTCTGAACTTCCAGCTGGTAACGGTGTATTCGCCCTTATAGTCATAGTAGTTCTTTGCCGTTGTGCCGGACAAATCAAGCCATATCTTTTCAAGGATATACTTGTTCGGATCCTTAAGCTTAACTTCAAAGCTTATGGTGTCCCCCTTAACAACGGTTATCTTGCTGTTCGGGTCCTGATACACGCCGTTCTTCCATATGCTTATATCGGCCATGTAGGGCGTAGTGGCGCTGCTTCCAACATAGGTGTTTTCGCCCTTCTTTATCATGAACCTCCAAGCTACGTTGACTGACTTCGCATTAAGCACGGCCTTAACAGTCACCGAGCCGTTCGGCATAACGAACGTGAGGGATTCGCTGTAGCTTGCAGCGCTGGTTATAAGCGATTCGCCGCTGCTGTCACGGGTTATTTCCCAATGGTCAAACTCGTAATAATCATCCAAGTCGCCAAGGGACACGGTAACGCTTTCGCCTTCAAACGCGCCGGTAACTCCCTTAGCGCCGTTCACGAGCACGTTCGCCTTGCCCGCGGGGTCAACCACCAGGTTGAGCGCCTGCGCAATGGGGTTGGTATCCTCTTCAAACACGGCGGTGAGCGCGGCGGAATCGACGCCTACCCTAAGATTAAGGCTGCTGCTCAGTTTCTGTTCTTCGCTGAGATAGCTGCTGCCCTGCGCTTCTTCCCATTTTACGAAGCGGTATCCGCTCTTTGCGGCGGCATTGATGCGCAGGTAAATGCCTTCCCTGTAATATCCGTCCCCGCCGGTTGATTCGGGAGACATGGTCACGGAACCGTAGGCGGTGTTGTTGGGCTGCGCGGTGATCTGGCTGTAGCCTATGCGGCGAACGTTTATAACTATGGTAATGTCGCTTTCGGGCATTACATACGCCGCCCATACGCGGTATTCATCGCTCTTGTCTTCATACGCGCCATACTGCTTATCTATCAGCTCCTTAGTGACGCCTATCTCTTCGGCGGCGGGCTCAACGGTAATGCTGTCATAGACATACTTTATCCTGCCGTTGATAGCCCCGCCGAGCCTGAAGTTTTCATTTAACCAGAATATCACGCCGTCCCCGGGAATAACATAAGAGCGGCTGGCTGCTTTGGCAATTTCGGAGTAATTGTCTATCGCGTCATCTATGGTCGGGTACTTGCTGCGGTTGTAACCATAAAGGCCCTGCAGCGCATAGATATTTGCTGTGCCCGCACTTGCCCAATCATCGCTGCGGGTTATATCCTTGCCGTCGCACATTATGCGATAGTTCACCTGATAGCCCATAGTAACATTTATTTCGAAGTCGCGTTCAAGGAGCTGAACGTCTATCCTCGGCTGTCTGCGTGCTTCCGATTCGTTGTTCATCACATAATTGCTGAAGAACCAGTATACGAAGTGAGCGTTCGCATTGTCCGGCTTCCATTCAAGCGTGGCTATGCCCTTGCCGTTGGGGAAGGTTATCACGTCGCCTTCGCGGTATTCCTTGCCTTCGTAAACCACGGCGTAGCCATGGCCCTTAACGGTGCCGTGCACGGGCTGATACTCAGGGAATATGCCCTTAACGGTCATGTCCTGCGTGCTGCTCCTGAGCGGCCTGATAGTCATTGTGTATTCGTCCGCTTCAACCATCTCGTAGTCCTTACCGTTATACAGGCGCTTGCCCGTTGCGGTGGACGTGACTGTCCAGCCCTGGAACTCGTAACCGTCCTTCTTTTCTGCCTTTATGGTCACGGCGGGCAGGTACCAGCGCACGTCGGTCAGGTCGTCCTCGCTGGAAATGGTGCCCTTCTCGCTTTCGCTGTTATCCAGCGTTATGGTCGCGCCCTTAGCGTCCAGTCCGAACAGCGGCGTAAGGCGCAGCGCATATAAGCCGCCTTCAAGCGTGAAGTCCAGCTTGGCCTCGCTTATATCGCTTTCGCTGAGGGAAGTATTGCGCGCAAGGAGCCTTGCCTGTTCATCTTCGGTGAACTTCTCGCCTACCCATAGATCCGGATCGGTGATGGAATTATTCATCTCCACCTGCCACCTTACGAACACATAGCCGTCGTCGGGTATAGCTTCCACGCTCAGCTTATCCGTGCCGTAAGCAATGCCGTCGGCTTCGCCGCCTTCTACCAATTCGCCGTTCTTCTTAAATTCGGCGCGGCCGTTTTCGGCATCGGTCACCACCACAAGGCGGCCGTCGCCCGCGAACTGCGGCTGTATCACGCAGTATTCCTTGGAAGGTTTGAACTTGAGCGGGTTGGCATAAACCTCGTCCGCGGTCAGCTCCACCGTGTCCATCTTCCAATTCTTGAACACGTATTCTATATTGGCGAATTTCTCCTCCGGCACGGCGGTTATGGTAACGTAGCCTTCCGCATCGGGCTCGAAGGGGATAACGTCGCCGCTGTAATACTTATTGCCATTATAGAGCACGTATCCGCCGAGTCTGTCGCCTGACGGCTGGCAGAAGCCGACGATGTACACTTCCGCGCGGTAATCAAGGTTCAGCTTTATTGTGCCCTTCTTCACGTTGCCGTTCCTGTCGGTAAAGGTGAAGGGTATTCTGGATTCGCGCTGATAGCCGCTAAGGCTGTAATACACCTTACCGCCGTTCTCATGGCGAACGACCTCTTCCTTGCCGTTGCCCGCATCGGTACGCTTCATAACAAGGTCTGTCGGGGCAAGCACATCACTGCTGCCGTTGCTGAGGGTTATCAGCATATCCTGACCAAGTATGTCGCTTGTGCCGAAGCCGGAGAACGTTACGACTATCTCGTTATATGTATTATTGTCCCAATTTTCTATCGCGCCGGTGTACACCGTGCCGTCCTTGCCGGTTATGGTAAACGCGGGCAGGCGCTCGCCGGGCATCACGAACACGCCTTCGGTGGAGTTGGCAAAGTATGCGGTAACGGTAACATCCTTATCAACGCCCTTTGCCAGCAGCAGCTTGTTTTCGCCTTCTTCATACAGGGTATAAAGGCTCTTGTCAAGGTATTCGCCGCTTGCGGTATCCGTCACTGTCCAGCCGACCAGCGTGCAGTTGGCGGCGGGGGTGGCGCTCAGCTCTATTATGCTTGTGCCGTTGGGCTTAAAGTTATCCAGCCCGTCGGTCGTTGCGGCGGCGGAACCCTTGGCGGTGTTCTCGCTCTTCACGGTCACCTTTATGCCGGGGGTGGTATCCGCCTCAAACTTCGCCTTTATGGTGAAGAACTTCTCCGGCACGGTGAAGGTGATGGTTTCGCTCTTGGCCTGCTCTTCACTCAACTCAACGCCTTCTATCTCCCAACCCGCGAAGGCATAGCCTTCGTTGGCGGCGGCGGTGATGGTGGCTTCGCCCGCAGGGAAGTCTATTATGCTGCCCGCGGCGTAGGTCGCATTGTTATAGGACACGGCGCCGTTTTCGGCCTCTATCAGTGCACGGCGTGCGGGGGTGAAGCGTATAACGCCCTTCTTCACGTTGCCGTTAGCATCGGTCGCGGTGAACGGCAGTTCGTACAGTCCAACGAGCTGTTCCTCAGAGGGGTAATAAACGAAAACCCTTGAGGAAGCGCTCGAGCCATCGTTCTCAGTGCCTTCGCCAAAGTCAAACGTTACGCCAGCTGCGGTGAGATCCTCATATACAAGCCGATAGAATACCCTCACACCGGCTTCAGTGTCCGCAGGAATAGTGTTAAGCGTTACCACTATCGTTTCGGACAAGTCGTTAGACCATCCGGTAATGTCTGCCTTGGTGCTCCTTGCGGTATTATGGGCAAACTCGGGCACTACCATCGAGCCCATGTCATTGTACTCGTCAGTGTTATACCTTACGAAGTTAGGCTCACCCTTCTTGACGAAGTGCGCCGTCAGCTTCAGATCCTTCTCACAGTTGAACGTCAGCAGCTGATTATTGTCGCCCGTTTCGTCATTGTTAACGGTGTTCACGTTGAACATGAACATGTTGCCCTTTTCTTCATCGGGTATCTCGGTGCCGTCGGCATAGGTTACTTCCCAACCCATGAACATGCAGCCTTCAGCGGGCTTCGCGCTGAAATCAAGTCTTCCGTTGGTGCCCGAAATAATGTTCTCTCCTTCGGGAGTTACGGTGCCGTATGCGCTGTTGTCGCTGTCAACTGTAACCTTTATTCCCTTGCCGAAAGTCGGCGTTATTTTCAGGCTGTGATGGAAGCCGTCAAAGCTGCTCTTCGAGAAGCCCACGCTCATGGGGTTGCTGGCCACGGTGCCGCCGTCGGCTATCTCGTAATGGAAACTATAGCCGGTTTCGGAGGGCGATACCGAATTACCGGTTTCGCCGTTTACAACTTCCCAGCCGCCGAACACGTACCCCTCTTCCGGCGTGGCCTTAACGGTTGCAACTATGTTGCCGGTGCTGTCGTCCGGCCCATACACGCGGTTGTCCGCGTCCGGCGTTACGCCCACGAACTCCGCCGTACCGTGCTCGCCCTGAGCAAGCTCCACGTAGAGCTGCTTGGTAAACTTGGCCGTGAAGCGGAGGTCGTAACCCATCACATTAATGGACATGTTAGGCGTATTCTCGTTACCTGATGCGCTGCTATATTGCTTCATTAATTCGGCAGGCGCGTAGGTGCCGTCCTCCTGCTTGTATTCTATCGTCCAGCCGCCAAAGTTGTATCCGTCAGCGGCGGCCGCCTTCAGCTTGGCGTATTGGTTTTTATAAAAGTAGCCGTCAGTATCGCCGGTCACTTCCGCCGTGCCGCCTGCGGCAGGGTCTGCTACAGCTTCAACGGTGAGTCCCTTGGAGAACTGCGGAGTTATGCGCAGGTCATATTCCGTCACCTTTACGGACATTGATGGCCGCATGCGGCCATCGCCGTTTACGGGAGTCCAGTAACGGTATATCGCAGTTGAGCCACCTCCGGTCGGGTCGGCTACCCACTCATTTTTGGCAGTGTCAAAGTATTCTATGCCCCATTTATCGAACCTGTAGCCGGTTTCGACCTCGCGTTCCCACGTTACAGCGGCGGAATCCTTGGTAAGGCCGGATACGGCATCCTTGCCTATGGCGCTTACGGGTTCGGCAAAGCTTGCCTTGCCGCCTTCCGCCTGCTGCAGGGTTATGCTGTAAGTCCGCTCAAATTCGGGATATACCTTAATGTTATATTCCTTGGTAACTATGGTAATGGTGCCGTCGGTATAACTTGCGCCCTCGCCAAGGGTATAATGGCGGCCTTCTTCGGCGGGCATGAACTTGCCTTCCGCCTTTTCATATTCAACGTGCCACGCAACAAACTTGCTCTTTTTGCCGGGCACGTTGGTTATGCTTACGCTTTCGCCAGCGGCAACGGTTTTGCTTTCAGCCGTTTCGTCGTCCGCAAACCTGGCCGCACCTTCGGAAACTATGCCTTCGCCCGTGCTTACGGTAACAAGCTTGGCGAACTTGGCCTTGATAATGAAGAACTTGCCGTCCGCTTCAATGGTCAGCGGGTTATCGGAATATTCCTTGCCGCCTATTTCCCAGCCCGCGAAAGCATAGCCTTCGTCCGCCTTGGCCTGAAGGGTTATTTCGCCCGCGGCAACGTCTATGGTTTGGCCGTTGGTATATTCGGTATCGTTATATATAACGCTGCCGTGTTCGGCTTCTATGCCGGCCTTGCCGTCGCGCTCGAAGCGTATCACGCCGCGCTTTACAAAGCCGTTCTTATCGGTAATGGTAAAGGGTATTTCATAATCGTCCGCATTAAGCTGGGTATAGTAATACCTGCTCCAGCTGAGCCATGAGCCTTTCTCTCCGGTCTCCCTGCCGCCGAAGGAAAGCGATGTTCCGTCAGGCGCATAGGAATCTTTGTTCAGCCTATAATACGCGGCAACGTACTGGGGCAGCGTGCCTACGTTATTGAACGTTACGACCACCTGCTCGTCCGTATCGTTAGACCAGCCGGTCACGGTGCCTTCCGTCGCCAGAGTGACAAACGGGGTGAGCTCAAGCAGGTTATCCCTTATGTCAAAGCGGGGAGTTTTGCCAGCGACCACAAATTCGGGCGCGGCAAACACGGCCTGAATATCAAACGTGCTTTCCGGCACGGCAAAAGTTATGTCGTTGCCGTTGGCGGGATATTCGGCGCCGTTTATTATCCATTTGAGCAGCTTGTAGCCTTCTTCCGGCACGGCGGTCATGGTGGCATCGCCGTCGCCATCGGGAACGAAGTCTATTACGCTGCCGTTTTCATACTGCTTGCCAAGGTACTGCACAGCGCCGTGTTCGGCGGTGAGCCTGCCCCTGTTTTTAAGGTTCAGCCTTATAACGCCGGGCTTGGTATTTCCGTTGTTATCAAGCACGTTGAAATGTATTTCGTATACATCGGCAAAGTTTCCCACATGATATGTATCCGGAGACAAACCTTGAATATCACCAACACCATAGGTATAGCCGGGTTTTTCATCGGTGAATTCCACCGTAAGCCCGGACGCTGTTCTTATCGTACCGCCATCCATGCCGATAGGCATACTAATAAAATATGTATTTGCGTCCTTCAATTCGGCTGCGGTAACGGCGCCGTTAAATTCCGCAACTACTTCGTTGGTGGTATTGTCCCATCCCGTCACGTTAGCAGAATATATGGACTGATTGCCGTTCTGCGGACGTACAGTCATGCCGATTTTCCAGTTGTCATCGGCCAGCGTATAGTTAGGCGAAGTTTTGTCGTTAAACACGGCGGTTATGGTGATGTCGTGCTTTATGCCCTTCCTATTGTAACTAATAAGGTCGCGCACAGTGTTTCCGACAACGGTATCGTCCTTGCTCCAAGGATTCTGATCATATGGCCATGTCGTCGTGGGACGCATGCTAAGATCCATATAATGATAGGCATCCAGATCTTCGGTTATGCCGCTTTCGCCGTTGGTATAGCGTATTGTCCAGCCCACGAACTGGTACTTTTCGCTGTCCTTCAGCCGGTAGCCTATTTCCACGTTGCCAGCGTTATAGCTGCCGACGTAGCCCTTTTCGGTTTTTTCGGTGAGCTGCTTGCCCGTGTTCGGGCCCAGCACTACTTCGCCCATTTCAGGGTCGCTCGATTCAACGGCCAGCTTGAGCGGTATGCCGAAGTTAGGCGTTAGCTGAAGGAACTTGGCCATTGTGCCGTTTGCTATTTCAATCGGGTTGGAAGCAAACGTCTGCCCGCTTTTAAGCACATAACCAGAGTTAGGCTTGGCGGTACTCAGCCACTTTGTGCCGTTCGTGGATATTTTGACCGTCCAGTTAAGGAACTCGTAGCCTTCCTTAGGCGTGGCCTTAACCGTTACGAACCCCGTTTTCGCCGTAAGGCCGCTAACCTTATTGCCTTCCTGCGTAGCGCCGTCCGGTATGGATACTATCTCCACGGTGCCGTTCTCTATGCCCTCTGTATTTATCATAAGGGTCATATTTCCCGCCGCCAGTACCTGCGCAGGCACAAGGCCCGCGCACATTATAAGCGCCAGCAGAAGGGACAACAGTTTTTTAGCTTTCATATGTTTTCCTCCGTGTATTTCAACTCTTCCGCATTGAATACATTATCAATCAAGTACATCGGTCCATTCGGCGCGGGAGCTGTTCCATGCCCTGCCCGTGCCGGAGTTGTTCCAGCCTGTGCCGGTGCTGCCCCAGCCCGTGCCGGTGCTGCCCCAGCCCGTGCCAAGATTGCCCCAACCGGAACTGCCGCCCCGCTGGTTATATCCCTTAGAGGAATCCCAATATGAACCGTATCCGCCCGGCAGGCCGTGCGGGTCGTGGCTCACCTGGTGATCCTTAACGGAGTTGTTGCCTTCTTCAGCCATCTTGTCCCAAAGCTGATCCGCAACGCTGCGCTGATATACAACGCTTACCGTGTATTGCTTGGTCGTTTTACCGTTCACCACCGTGTATACAACTGGAACGGACAGGTTCACCATCTGGTAAGAGCCGGGCGTTACGCTCGCCCCAGCGCTGACGGTGACTATAGGCGCGACTGCCGTAACGTTTGTGCCGTAAGGCAGGGTTATGACGATTGTGCCCGCGCCGTGGTTTATAACGCCTTCCGCGCTCAGCACGTTGAAGCCGGTTATCATGGCATCCGAACTTGCGGGCGTGCTGCCGCCGGCGGTTATCAGGCTGCCGTTTTTATTGAGCACCTTCACCTTATATGTGCGGCCTGCAAGCGCGTCTGTACCGGTGAGGGTATATTCAACAACGTTGGAGAAGTCCACCGCCGCGCCGGACGAGGGGGAGCATTTGCTGCCCGCCGTGAACGTGGCTTCCGCAGTAAGCAGGGTGGTAGTGAGCGCGCTGTCGTCCACGCCGGAAACTGTTATGGTGTTGTTGTCGTTATCTATAACGCCGCTGTACCATGTTCCGTCCGCCTGTACGCGGAACGTAAGCATTTCCGCCTGCGCGGCTATCATTACCTTTATGCGCACCTTATTGGTGGTCTTTTTGTCGCCAGATACAACGGTGAACTCCGTAAAGTCGGAAAGGTCCATCGTCTTTTTGCCGTCCAGCGCCGGCGTTACCTCCGCGCCGTAGGACGCTTCGCCCTTTATGCGCAGCTTGGTCAGATCCACCGTGTTGTTTATTATCAGCACTATGTCCGTGCCGTCCGCGGTGCTCGTTACTTTTCGTTCAACAATATTGAGCGCGCGCTTGTTTACGTCCTCAAGCGTTATGCCGTCCGCAGGTATATCCGCGCCCGTTGCGTCCACGTTGCCGTAGGTAACGGTGACATAATATGTCTTGGTGGTCTTTCCGTCGGAAGCTTGCACCACAAACGGCTGCTCGGTACCCGCCACCAGCTTTACCGGCAGTTCGGGAACGATGAGCTTTGCACCCGCGGACAAAACCATTTCGGGCGTGATGCTGTCAAGCGGCATGCCATCCGGCACGGTAACGGCGATTGTGCTGCGCTCGCCTTCGGTTATCTCACCTTTCTGCCCATCTATTGCAAAGGAGAGTATGTTTGCCTCGGCAGAGAGGGTCTTTGCGAAGTTATAACGGTTGTAATACATATGGTATGCCTTGCCCGCGCCGCCGCGTTCAAGGAAACCGAGATACCATTCAAGCGCGTAGCAGCCCTGCTCGGTAGCCATGCTGTTGGGCTGCGTTTCGGATACAACGTGCTTAAAGCCGCCGCCCCAGGCGAACTTATCCACCCATTGTGTGACTATGTTGGTCTTTCCGTCGCCAAAGCGCGGGTCGGTATACGGGTCAACGCCGCATGCGCACAGCGCGCATATTACCTGGGACGTGGATTCGCTGTTGGCATAGCCGCTGTATGTGAAAGTAAAGTCGGGATTCATGGCCTTGGCAATGCTCTCTATGCCATCCTGTATAAGACTCTTTACCTTATCGCCATACACGGGGTCGTCGGCATAAGGCGCTATTGCATACATGTTCATTGCGCCCATGTCCACCTCTGTGCCGGTTATAAGCTTGCCGCTGCCTGTTATCCTGCTGAGTATGCTGTCCCTTGAATACCTTGAACCTTCAGGCACGGTGTAGTTGCCCATGTCCAGCGCTATAAGCGCGAACGCATCGCCCATCATGCCGTATGTCTGCACGCGTTCAAGGTCGTCAAACAGGTTGTCTATCTGTTCTCCACTGCTGTTCACAAACGGTTCGCCGTTATTGTACTTAGCCAGATTAGAGCAATCGTAGCCGTTCGCGGTCAGGGCGATTATGTTGCGCTCGACTACCGTATCCATGGTGGAAGCGGTCACTTTCCAGTTCTTCGCCCATTCCGCCAGGTCTATATACTGCGTGGTGCTGCCCTGCTCGGGGTTGGCATAAATGCCAAGGTCCATCTGCTCCCAGCTGCCAAGGCTCGCCTTGGACTTATAGGAGGATATTATGCCGTTGAGCAGGTTCTGGAGCTTTTCCCTGTCCGGATTATCCTGCGGGGCGGAAACAGTAACTGTAACGCTGTATTTCTTTTCCGTACCGTCCTGCGCCTTTACGGTGTATGTAACGGGGCGGGAGAAATCCTGCGCCGCGCCAATTTCGGGCATTATGGTCGCAAATTCGGATATTGTAATATTCGGAGCGAACGTTGTATTCGAGCCCGCGGGCAGGGTCATAGTTACGGTGCCTTTGTCGTGATCTATCCTGCCGGCAACCGCGCCGTACTTAAAGGATACCAGCTTACATTCGCCGGAAGCCTTCTCCTTTTTGACCACAACGCTGTAATCTTTATATGTTTTGCCGTCCTGCGCCGTTACGCGGTAAACTATGGGCTTCGCTTCGGATTTTTCAAAATCTTCCTCTGCGGTCGCCTTTATGGTCGCGTCGTAGGATACGGTATATTCGGCCTTCAGCGTGCTCCAATCCGTGTCAAACGGTATTGTTACGGTCACGTTTGTGCCGCTTATTTCAACCTTTTCGTTTTCTATGCCTACGGAGTAGGCTTTAAGCTCGCATTCTGCGGAATTGCCGCGGGTTATGTTAAGCGCATAATCCTTCGTGTATTCGCCGCCGGCTATGTTAAGCACGATGCGCAGCGTCTTTACCGCGCTAAGGTCTGTTTTGCCGTCCGCATCCGCCGCCACGACGGCGCCGTTTTCATCAAGGAACTCATAGCCGCTGCCGGAGCATTCCACAACGGGCGTCTGCTTCCAATCCCACGCCGTATCAAGGTTGAGCGATATAGAGCCTGTCGCTTCGTCTATCGTGGCGACCCTGTCGTTTACGGCAAAGTACCTGACGCTTATCGTGGGTTCGCCCGTGGTCAGCTTCAGGCGGTACATATTCTTTATGCTGCCGAATTCAACGCCCGTAGCCTGATCCCACGCGGTGCATTCAATGAACAGCGTTTGGCCGTTGGCCCATTTGCCGTCTACTATTGCTTTCGCTCTGCCTATGAACTCTATTTCCAGCGTGCTTTCTGCGCTGCTAAGGTCCGTCCCCGCGGGCAGGCTCAGCGTAAATTCGTTAGTGCCGGTCTTTACGGCTTCCGCGCCAAGCACGCGCAGCGATGCTATTTCGGGCTGCTTAATACGTTCACTGCAATAGTCCAGCCACTCTTGAGCCATGGTGGTAAGGACGTATTTGCACTGTTCCGGGCTAAGATCGGTATGCCTGTTCTTGACTTCAAACATTTCTTCCATTTTTGTTTTGAAGTCAATTCCTCCGGCAACTCGCCAGTACATATACAGGCCGGAAGTACCCAAGCGGTTGTTCATGCTGTAGATAGCTTCCTGCATATCAGGATAGTATCCGCCTGCTTCCGCCTTGTTGGTGCTCTTCAGCTCGCTCAGGAGGGCCTGTGTACGCACGTCCAGCTCAAGCATAAGGTCTATTACTTCGGAGTAATCGTACTTTTCATCCTTATAGCTGTGCTGTTCGGGAATTGCGACTATGTATACGGGGCATTCCCTGCCGTTTTGCGCACGCAGCATCACGCGCTGCGGGTAATAATAATTCGCGCGCGGCAGCTTTATCGTTTCATACACGTTCTCCGCCGTGCCTGCCTCTTTGCGATCAGCAACAAGATGCGTCACGCTAAGCGTAAGGTTATATTTTTCTATCGGTGCGCTTGGGTCAAGCCCTGGTATCTGCACCTTTTTTATAGGGCTGATGTCATCACTGCCGGTGTTTTTCAGCATCATGTTGCCGACGCCGGGATACTCATCGCTGGTTATTGAACTGGTTTGAATATAGCTGCTCGTCGTCGGCCAGCCGCTTTCGCCCACGAGCGCGGGCCATTTGCTGATGTTTTCCGCCGCGCTCGCCATATGCGCGGGCAGCAGCTCAAACGCAAACACCAGCGCCAATATAAGCGCCAACAGCTTTGCATTAGTTCTTGTGCGTTTCATTTTCTCCTCCTGTTATTGTGATAAAAACGTATACCGCAATGTTGATCTACTCTTTTTCGTCAGTCGGACGCACGGTGAAGTTCTCCTCTTCACTGCCATGCACCACACTGAACGTCAGCTCTTTGCCGTCATCAATGTTAAGCATAAGCTGCATGGGCGACTCCATTGCTATCGCCTCGCTCTCCACCTTAAGCATATTGCCGTTGAACGTTATCGTTACCGGCACGGCGGATGGCTCCGCATCCTGCGGAAGCATGCTTTCGATTTCGTATCGGTATTCTTTCACTTCGCCGTTTTGGTCGGCCGTTTCCACGCGCCATGTGCGCCAGTATCCTTCGCTGCACATTATGGCCATGGTGCCCGGCTGCGAAATATCTCCGGTCATCTCTATGCGGCGCTCGATAAGCTGTTCCTCGGGCTGTGCAGCACTTTGCAGGGTTTGTTCGTCCTCCAGTATCTGCACAATGCCTTCTTCTCCCCTCCCGCATCCGGTAAGCATAAGCATGAATGCCAATATAATAGGTAAAAGCTTTCTCATATGCATCACTCCGTCCGTATGGCCGCGTTCGGGCTTATGCGCATCGCACGGCGGGCAGGGAGTATGGCCGCTATCAGCGCAACCACGCCGGAAAACGCAACGCCCGCCACGGCAAGCCACGCCGGGATTATGCTCCTCACCTGCATGTTCTCAAACAGTACGGGCAGAAGCTTCTGCGCCGCGTAGCTCAGGCCAAGGCCGAATATGCCGCCCAATATGCCCAATATCAGCGCCTCTATCAAAAACATGCCAGAGATGCTGCCAAGCGAGGTGCCTATGACCTTCAGTATGCCTATCTCCTTCGTGCGCTCGGTTATGGACATCATCATCGTATTTGCTACGCATATCGCGCTCACGAGCATCGCCACCGCACCTATTGCGCCCAGCATGCCCTGTATCTGGCGAGACTGAGTGCGGACCGTTTCAAGCATATCGTTGAGGGAATATACCGACAAGCCGCTGTTGCGTATCAGCTTTGCTATCCTCTGCACGTCCTCAACGTTTTTCACCTTTATCCATACCAGCTCATATGTCGGACCGTTTTTCTTTTCCTCCGCAAGCAGCTTTTCATCCTTCCTTGCGCCAAGATAGTCCGCGTTTGCGTTTATCAATTCGTTCAACCGGTCAAAATCCATGAAGGCGGAAGTTGAATAGGTGTTGTTGAGCGTTGAGCATACTCCGGTAACGTTTAGCGTATAGAAGTTGCCCATGGGGAGGGCGCGGCCGTCGCCGTCCGCCCTCTGCTCGCCCGAAAGGTTTGAATAGTCAAACGTCAGCTTTATGTTAGCCGCCAACGGGTCTATCAGCGCGTTGCCGTCCGCATCGACAGCGGCGGCCCAGTCGTTCTTAGCGTCCGAGAATGTAGCCGCCACATCATCCGTGAACATCACGTCCGGATGCAGCCTCGTCCCCTCCCCGGGGGCTTCGCCGCGTTCAGGCTCAAGCTGAAAGCTTGCCGCCGTGCTCACGTCTATTCCGTATATGCGCACCATGTTCACAAAGTTGCCGCACTTTATATATGCGCTCTTCTGCACAACCGGCGTCACGGCCTCGACCCCTTCTATATTCTTAAAGGCGTTCACGGCCTTTTCGTTAAGCAATGCTGTTTTATCCAGCAGCGTTTGATCGGCGGGCGTCACGTCTATCTTTGTAAGGCTGCCCAACTGCTCTATGCTTTCACGGTACGAAGCTTCATACCCAAGCCCTACCGATATCAGCACTATTATGCACATTACGCCTATCGTCATAGATAGCGCCGTAAGTACCGTCCTCGATTTTCGCCGCCACAGATTTATGCAGCCATAGCGGAACAAATCAAAGAACGTCATGCCTTTTTACCGCCGTTCATGTCGCTTATATCATCGTTGTAAGCATCCTTAAACTTCTTATTCTTGTTCTTGGATGATACTATCGCTATTATCACTATCGCTACAACCGCCAGCGCTATCAGCAGCCATGCCCACCAAGGCAGTCCGCCGCCCCTTACGTTGGTGGAGTCAACATCCGCATCGCCGCCTATTATCACCGCGTCGCTTGAAGCGGGCTTAGCTTCCTCCACGTTCAGCGTCAGGGGAATTTCCTGCGTATACTGCTGACCGTTCGCATCCTCATACTGCACAAGCAGCTTGCCCGTGAACTCGCCGAGTTTGGTGCAGTTCACCTGAAAATCCGCGCTCAGCGTACCGCCGGGCAGCAGATCGCCACCGTAGTAGCTTTCCGCCATGGATATGCCTTCAAGCGCAAGTATCCTTACGTTGAGCGCCTTGCCGCGGCCCATGTTCACCATGTTCAGATTTATGGACGCGGGCGAACCCTGCGTAGGCGTGCCGTATACTATAGGCGCGTCTATCGCTATGTCCATGGGCTGGCTTATGGGTATCATTATGGTCTGCGCCGCTTTGCCGGCTATGGAATCGCTGTTTTCATATGTAAGGTTCACGCCTACGGTGGATGCGCCTACATCCGCATCCCTCTTTACGGAAACGTTAAATTCAACTTCAGCTGTTTCACCCGGACTTATCGCCCTCACATAAGCCGCATCGCTGCTGCCAACGGTAAGCGTAAGCCCGTTTGAATTGGCAAGCGATAGCGTTGCAACGTTTTTGAGCGATGTATCCTTCTTTGCGTTGTTTATAAGTGTCAGCCGTATCGTTGCGTCGTCGCCCGCCATAAGGCCGGATACCTCGGCGCCGTTTACAAACAGCTTATAGCCCGATACCATTACGGACATGGCGGTCTCTGCCTTCTCTATTGGCGCGACGTAGCCGTTAGTTATGTATACATATGTTGAAAACGCGCACTGCTGCGGTTCGCCGTTTTCATAATAGGTCGCAAGGAACTTAACGGGCTTATTGCCGTTGGTGGCATAATACGAAACGGTGAAGTTATATTCAACGTATGCCATCATGCCCGTGGCCCAGCTTTCAAAATACCTGCCGTAGTTCACGTTTTCCGCTATGAACGGGAATTCGTCAAGTGAATTGGATATAACGGGAGATATCGTCACGTTTTTAAGCTCGCCGCCCTTATTGACTATGGGTACGCGCAGCGTAACGTTCTGCTTGGGCTTCAATATTGGGGATTCGAACACGCCGGATTGATTGGCGGCCGCTATTTGCAGCGGACCGAAATTGGTCGTTATGCCCGATTCGCTGCCGTTGCCCATAAGCGTTACATACACGCAAAGGTTGAATGTTACGTCCTCTGTTATGGAGGTACCGTTCACATCGTCATACCTCCACACCGTCGCGCTTACTTCGAAGTTCACGGGATATACGCCTTTTTTGGCAAACTCGCTTATGCGGAAATCGTAATATATCTCCGCAGTGGAGTTATACGACATATCGTCAAGGTGCCTTGTATAGCTCGCGTTTATAAGATCGAACGGCCAGTTTGATACGGATGTATCCCTGGGTATTTTGGGCGATATGGTTATGTTCCTCAGCATATATCTTTCGCTTGGCAGATATTCCCTGTTTACCGCCACCGGCAGAACTATCGTTACAACGTCGCCCGGTTCACCCTTGGGGCTTTGCGCGCCAACGTCCATAAGCACCAGCGCGTTAGCGTTGCTGGGTATCACCGCTATGTCCGTGTTCGGCTTTTCGTCGGATACGGGTATGGTAGGCACAGGAGTGCTTTCAGGCTCCTTAGTCTCCTCGGGTGCGGGCGTGCCTTCCGGCGCAGGGGTACTTTCCGCGCCCGGCGCAGGGGTTTCGTTGCCGTTTTCCGCCAATGCCGGCAGCGCGAATGCCAACGCCAGCGCCGCAACGAGCATAAGTGCCGTGATCTTCTTCAACTTTTTGCTCACTTGTTTTATTCCTCCGCTAATGTATTGCTTATCCTTCCGTCGCTGAAGGTTATTGTTCGGTCTGTATATTTTCTCATTCCCGGGTCGTGCGATACGAGTATGAACGTGGTTCCCCTTTCGCGGAAAAGGCCAGTAAGAAGTTCCATCGTTTCCTCGCTCGTACCCGTGTCCAGATTGCCCGTAGGCTCGTCCGCAAGCACTATGGGCGGGCGGGTAATTATGGCCCTTGCTATGCCCACCCTTTGCTGCTGACCGCCGGAAAGCTCGCCCGGCTTATGGTGTATATGCTCCTTCAGCCCAACGCGCACGAGCATGGCCTCCGCAATCTCGTTCCTAAGCTTGAGCGGTGCGCCGCGTATTGCGAGCGGCAATGCAACGTTTTCAAGCGCCGTATACTGCGGCATGAGATTATAGCTTTGGAATACAAAGCCTATATCGTCCCGCCGGAAGCGTATCCTTGCTTTTTCGTTCATGCTCTCAAGCCGCTTACCTGCCACCTGCACGGTTCCGGATGTGGGCAGTTCAAGCCCAGCAAGCATATTGAGCATTGTAGATTTACCGCTGCCGCTGCGCCCGGCTATGCATACGGACTCCCCTTTGTTCACGGTCATGTCCACTCCGTCAAGCGCTTTTACGGTGCTTTCGCCGACAAAATAATACTTTTTCAGACCATGCGTTGATATGATTACATTATTCATGCGAATCCTTCCAGTCCTGTGCCCCTTCCCACCAGCCGCCGTCAAGGTCAAGCCCAAGGTCGCAGGTATAGTTCCATTCTATCTTGTCGCCCGGTTTAAGGTAGTACGCGCCGCAGCCGTAGTTAGGATACCAGCCGTTAACGCAGTACATCCATCCGCTCCAGCGCCCGCCGTCGAACTCATAAAGGTTGTTTATGCCTTCCACATATGCTCCGCTACCGCTGCCGCCGGAGTATTCCATATGCAATCGGAACTTATCGCGCGCCATCTTCAACACGTCCAGCACCGTATTACCGTCCTCTATTTCGAATTCGGTCGTATCCAATATGCAGCCGGACGCCGGAACTATTCCCGCCCACTTTGCTTCGCGGTGCATGCCGTTTTTAACGGCCGTGTCGCAGCGTATCTGAATGGTTACGGTGTTCTTCTTCGGCTCCGCCGTGGGTACGGGAGTGGGAGCGGGCATTGCGCTCGGTTCGGGCGCGTTCGTGCCGTTTGCGCCCGGCTTTTGCGTTTCTATCGGCGGTACGAACGGCGTCGCTTCCGTGTTGGACGCATCCGTTGGCTTGGCGTTCTTTTCGGGCCGTTCGGTTGGCGCCGTACCCTGCTCGTAAAGTTCCCTCACGCTGTCGGGCGAGGGTGTGGGCTGGGCGGCCGCCTTGGTCGAGCCTTTGTTCGTCGTGCCGAAGCTGAAAGCGTCCGTTAAGAATGCGTACCACGGTCTTTCGGTGGCTTCGGGTTCGGCTTGAGAGGTGTTGCCGTTTTCTATGTAGTCAAGGTCAAGCCTTTCGCCGTTATTAAGCTCGGTTACTGTCGTTTTATTGCTGCCGCTGCACGACGTGAAGCAGAGTATAGCCGCGATGACAAGGGCTATAAGCGGCGTTATCCTTTTAAGCTTCATTCTCATTCCGCTCCTTTGTTTTCATTTCTTCCTGTTTCTTATACTCCTTCCTGCGGCGGCGGGTGGCTTCCCGCTTTTCGCGCATGGTTTTGCGCTGCGTGGGCGGTTTCAGTCCCGCCTTTTCAAGCACCCTCGGCCATGGGCCGAAACGACTTTTTATTAGCTGATAGCCTGTTATGTCAGCTTTTTCGGGCAGTCTGCCCAGCTCCTGCGCTTGCCGCCTAAGGTAGGCGAGCAGTTCTTCGTCGCTTGCCTTGCTGTGTTCCTTCGCAAACTTCTGCTCCAGTTCAAGACGAGTCTTTTCATGAGGATCCGTTCCGATTTGTGCCTGTGCCATTATGTTTTTTCCCTCCTAAGCATAAAAAATTGCGGCAATTCCGGGGTTCTCCCCCTAAAATTGCCGCAACCGCATTTTTGCAAAGCACTGTTCATGCGCCGTTTTACCGCACGGGCGCACCAACTACAAACCTCGTAGGTCTTCTGACTCACGCTTATGGATTTTATCCTGCGTCTCCATCGCCTTCTCAGTTTCCCAATGACCGGCCTATGCCATGATGGAGCCTCGGCGCTTACAGCGGCGGTGCCGTTCGGGATTTCCACCCGATTCCCTTGTTCATCTCCGGTTTTCGTCCGGAGCCACGACGTTCCTCTATTTTTTATTTACCACAGAATACTGTTTCTGTGGTATAGACATGGATAAGCTAACCGGTTCTATTGATTGAAATTTATTGAATAATACACTGTAAGCAGGGGAAATACACCAAAACAGCACATATAAGCGCCTATACGGAAAGTGCTTGCCATAATTGCGTAATTGTGACAAAAATACGAATTATTTCCTTGATTTAGACATGGGTGGGGTGTTATAATTACCAAGTACAAGGATTTTTTACTTGTATTACCACAGAAACAGTATTCCGTGGTATTCTTATGTTATCAACTTCATCTTATCAAGCATACGTTCATATTGTCTGCTGCTCGCGGCAACGTAAATGCGTGTGGTCTCGATAGAACTATGGCCAAGCACATCGGCAAGATGCGGAAGGTTCTTTTCAACCGAGTAAAACGCGCGGGCAAAAAGGTGCCTAAGGTTATGCGGGAACACCTTGCTCTGCTCCACATGCGCCGCGTCGCAAAGTCTTTTCATGTCGTGGCATACGTTCGCCCTGTCTATGGGTCTGCCGCCCTTCGTGCGGAATATTACGCCGGAGTCTATATGCTGCCGCGTTGCGTATTCGGCAAGCTTTTTGCAAAGCTTATTGGGAATGAGCACTGTGCGGCTCTTACCCTTCAGGCGTATCTCCGTCTGCCGCTTTTCAATGGCATCGGTGGTTATGTAGCTCAGCTCGCTTATTCTTATACCCGTTGCGCATATGGTTTGCATTACAAGGCTCAGCCTTTCGTTCCCTCCCACGTCCGCCGCGTTGACCAGCCGTTTATATTCCGCCGCGCTCAGTTCCCGGCTTTCGTCTATAAAAGCCCTTCGCTGCACCTTTAGCAGCTGCACTTTATATTCATCCGCGCCGATGAAAGCAAGGTAGCCGTTTATTGCCGCAAGCTTTGTATTAACCGTGCGGCTGCTGAAGTTCTCCGCAAGTATTTCGCGGTATTCGAGCAACGCGCGTTTGCTGAGCTGATTGCCGTTCAGATACTCCGCCAGCCGTTCAGCTTCATTTATATATTTAGTTACGGTTGCCTTTGCCTTTTCCGCCGCAAACAGATATTGCTTGTAATCGTTTATGCTCTTTCTTGTTATGCTCCGCTGCATACGGGTTCCTTTCTCATCCCCGCAGCGCGTTATTTTGTGCGGATATATTGCAGCCTTCCATGCATTCGGCAGTAAATTTATATATGAAAAACACACCGCTCCCATGCAGGGGCCCGCGGGCGCTTCTCTGTGCCAGTTCGCGTGGCGAAGCCTGTTCCGTGCAGGTCTTCTGACTCAGGCCGTATATGTCTGCCGCGCCTTCCCGAATCGCTTCAGTGGCATTTTGCGGCCGACTCGTCCTTTACAGCGGCGCGTCCGTGCGGGGTTTTCACCCGGCTTCCCTCTTAGCCGCCCACCTTCGGACGGAACATGGAACATGTTTATTCTTTGACATTATCACCCCATCCCTTGTTTGTCAATCTTTTCCATGCGTTTGGGGTGTTGGTAATTTTTACCAATAGAAAAAGTTGACAGGCTTGAACTGCACCTCGTTTTTATGTTCGTTTTATTGCGCAAATTATGTGACGTATGGTCCGGGATGGGAGGGTGGAACGGTAAAGAAGATGCTTGGTGTGGGAGAGGCAATAATAGGGTGAGTTTGGGGCGGGAGATCTGGGGAGAAGGAGCCGCGGAAAAAAGAGAGCATAAATAAAAACATGAATAATGTGCGATAAGTTGCACAAACAAAAATCGACATGGTTTGCTTTATTTTGCCAGGATGAACTTGTAATCAACCTTAGCAAAGCACAACAAACCATGTCTACAATCTCGTCAACACCCTACCCAACAACATCTTCCATATAAACAACAAATCCGAACCCATTCCCTATCGGAATCAAGTTCGGATTTCTCAAGTATGGTGGAGCTTACCGGATTCGAACCGGTGATCTCTACACTGCCAGTGTAGCGCGATAGCCAACTTCGCTAAAGCCCCATATTTGCTGCGCTTTCCGTTGCGCAAGATGTATTATAGCGTATGCGGGCGGGTTTGTAAAGAGTTTTTTTGCGGATATGCAATTTTATTGCGGAAAACGGAAAAGGGGACGGCGCGAGGCCGTCCCCATGCGTGCTGATTGATTTAGCCGAGCTTTGTGCCGCATTCCACGCAGAATTTTGCGCCGTCCGCAAGCTTTGCGCCGCAGTTGGGGCACAAGGCGGACTTGGCGGCCGCTTCGGCGGGCTTTTTGCTGCCGCAGTTGGGGCAGAAGGCCATGTTCGCGCCGTTGGTCGCGCCGCAGGAGCACGTCCAGCCGCCCTCGGCGGGCTTGGGAGCGGGCTTCTTGCTGCCGCAGCCGGGGCAGAAGGCCATATTGTCGCCGTTGGTGGCGCCGCAGGAGCATTTCCAGCCGCCCTGCTGAGCCTGCTGCTGTTGGGCCTGCTGCTGCTGAGCCTGCTGATACTGCATCTGCTGCTGGTTGGAGGCGGAGAACGCGCCCGCCATGTTGCCCGCGGCATTCATGCCAAGGCCAACGCCCATGAACGCTGCGCCCGCGCCCGCGGTGTTGCTGCCGGCGGCTTCCACGCCGCGCGCTATTGCGCCCTGAACGTAGCCCTCGCGCACGCTGGGATCGGACAGCATTGCGCCCTGATTGCGCATGTTGATGAGCTTCTGGCTTTCCTCGTCATAGGACAGGGAGCCTATGCCCACGGACTGCACCTGCATGCCGCGGTTCTGGTTCCATTCCTCGTCCAGCACGTTCGCCATGTACTTGGAAAGCTCGCGCGCCTTGCTGGTTACGAAGCTTATGCGCGTGCCGTCGGCGCTCATCTGGTTGATGGCGGCCTGAAGGGCCTCGAGGAACTCGTTAAGGTACTGCTCGTTTATGTCGTTTATGTCCACGCTCTCCGCGTTGCGGGGAATGGCCTCGGCATAGAATTTGAGCGGCTCCGTGACCTTTATGGAATAGGTGCCGTGCGCGCGCAGGAACAGCTCCGAATTATAGAAGCAGTCGAAATAGTTGATGGGGGTGCGCGTGCCGAACTTAATGCCCTTTATCTCCTGAAGATTGATGAAGAATACCTTTTGGCTGGAGGAAGGCGTTCCGCCGTACTTGATGCGGCTGAAGGTCTCCTTCAGAGAATCGCCGAACTGGCCGCCGAAAAGGCTCGGCATGGAAGAATTATCAACCTTGAAGTAGCCGGGCTCCGCAGTATAGTCCACTACCTTGCCGCCGTCAACCAGCATCATGAACTGGTTATCGTAAACATGGATTATGGAGCCGTTGGACACGGTATCCGCTGTGCCCTTGGTGTTCTGGTTGCGGCTGTCGCCCTTGCGCACCTTTATGCCGCGGGTGAAAACGGTGTTGTCTCCCATGGGAGCGGACTCGATAACCTCAAGCCAGCTATCCGCCAAACCGCCGCCTATTGCGCCGGTCAAGGCCTTGATTATGCCCATAATTTTGTCCTCCTGATATTATTTTCTGTTTGCTTTATTATCCCCGCTGCACACCCCTTTGTCAAGCAAATGGCAGGTAATGCCGCGGAAATTTGTCAATTCGCGTCCTCGAGCGCCGTGCCGTAGGGCTGCCATGCAGGATCGGGCGTTTGTCCGGATGCGAGCGGCGCGCCGGTGCCTATGGAAACCTCCGGAGGGTTGCCCTTATATTTATCGGTATAGAGCAGCTTGCTTTCGGCCAGCTTGCCGTCCACATACTTGTCCTGATACGCCTCGGCAACGTAATACTTATGCCCCTGCACGCGCTCAAGCTGATAGCCCGTGGGTATGGAAGCGTCGTTTGTGTATATTGCCTCGTCCTGGCGGGAACGTTCCTCTATTATCTCGTTCCTTGATTGATACGTTACGCCCTCGGGGAGCGGTTTGCCGTAAACGTAAACGGTTATGGTATGGCGGCTGGAGCTGCCTTCCACGTTTTCCACCTTGGCGAATATATACGCGGGCATATCCGTATTGTTCTTCCAAACGAAGTCTATGCCGCGGGTATCCACCGTTGCGTCAAGCCCTACGGGAACGTAGTCCGAAGGTATTGTATGCGCACGGCGGTCAACAATTTCCATGTTGGCGCAAAGTAGCGCGTTGTAAAGCGTTGTAGATACCTGGCATATGCCGCCGCCGGCCTGAATGGTGTATTCCTTGCCGCCGCTTATGCCGTTGGCGCCCTTCCAGCCGAGCTCGTATGTGCGCGGGCCGACAACCGTATTGAAGCTCCATTCCTCGCCGGGCTGGATGGTGTTGCCGTTTATTATGTCCGCCGCCTTCTGGATATTGAACTTGCGGTTCTGCTTTACCTCGTCGTCCCTGCGGGCGGAAAATTTGGTGGTATAGCTGGCGATGAATGACGTTGCGGCTTTAAGGTCGTCTATATTGCCGCCGGGCAGCACGGCGTTTACCGTGGCCTCAACGGTGCATACAAACTCGCCCTGCTCAAGGGCCTTTTCTATCGCATCGGCCGTTGCTTCCTCGTTAAGGGTAATGCCTTCCTCGCCGGCATGGTAAATGAAGCGCTCCTCCTGCGACCAATCGGTAACGGGTTCCGCATAGGCGGCGGTAGCTTCCGTGTTTATGCTTTGGCTCATGGCAGCAAGGGCGGATATTATCTTTCCCCTGTCCCATGTATACTTTGCATCGAACTCGCCAACGCCCCCGTCGGTTATAACAACGGTGTTGTCGTCCTCCCCGCGGCCGAAGTTCAGCCCGTCCGCCAAAGCGTCCGCAATGTCGTACCCCATGCCCATCGCGTCGGAATCGAGCGTCCAGCTGTTTTCCCCGCTGCTTATGGTGACGGCAACGGTTTTCAGCTTCTTTTCGGCTGCGTTCTTAACAAGGCCTGTCGCCTCCTCCGGCGTCATGCCGCTCACGTCCACGCCTATCAGCTTAACGCCCGCCTTGAACCGCTTGCCGGTCTGCATCAGCTTATCCATGTCCGCAACGGCGTCCGCGCCGCCGCTGTTTGCTATGGACACTATTATTATTACGCATATAAGCGCCGCTGCTGCCAGGGCGATCCATTTGAGCGCGCCGCTGCCGGACTTTTTCCTTTTGCGCTTCTTATGCTGCACTTGATTCGCCGCGTGCCGGGTATTCGCCTTGGCTGCGGTGCTGTGCGCTGCTGTGCTGCGCGTCGCTGCGCCGTGCTGTGCGCTGCCCCTTGCGGAGGAACGGCTTGCCGTGCTGCGGGGCGCGGTGGTGTGCGCCGCGGTTGTGCGCTTTGCCGCGGCGGAAGTGCGCGCCGATGGTGCCGCGCTTCGCGTGGCCGTGCCCTGCGCCGCTGCGCGCTTGGCGGCAGTCGTGTTCTTTTTCATATATGACGGAAGCTGGGGGCCTGCATTATAACTTCCGGAATACTTATCGTTTGCCATTTTTCCTCTTTCTGCCCGTTCAGGCATAAAACATCATCTTATATTGTAGTCTAATTATGTGAATTGTGCAAGAATATAGCGGTTTTGTTTACAGAATGGGCAAAAAATGCAATGCTGGAACGAATGGAATATGTTACCTTTGGGACTGTATGGCCTGAACAAATGTGCGCAGCATTTGTTCCGCATAGGCGCGCTGTTCCGCGCTGAGCGGCTCCACGGCGGCGTTAAGGTCATGTTCTGAATAGCCGGGCCGGGTACCGAACACGATATAATCGGCGCTTACGCACAGCGCACGGCATACTTTTTTAAGGCTGTCCGTGGTCATGCTCTGCTTGCCAAGTTCAACGGAAGCCATAAACTGAACGGACAAACCTGCCCGCTCCGCCATTTTCTCACGGGTGAGGCCAAGTTCTTCGCGGCGCTGCCGCACACGCAGGCCGATATCGCCGTATTCACCGTTTGCCATATGCAGCACCTCCTATAATTATATTGTAGGTGTTGCTATCAAAGCTATACATCAGCTATAATATATAAAATGCATCTATTATGGGAGATGTTGGCAATGGGAAATAGTTTATGGCTTGGCGTGCAGTACCCGTTTGAAGGATATTCCGCTGAAAAGTTGCTGTTTATAATGCGCTTACCCGAATACAGACAATATATTAAAGTACAAGCCGAACTGAAAAAAATTGCCGCACGGCATACTCATTCCGCACATATATGCTGCACAAGCAAGCTTCTGCGCAAAAAGAGACAGATAGAGCGAATCGGCAGAAAGATTTTCAAAATTTTGGATGAACTATAAAAGCCCCCCTGCTTGGCAATGTGCGGAAGCGGAGGGCCGGTTGGGTTTTGGCTTTATCAGGTCTGCGCCGCACCGTCAACGCTTATTATCGCGCCGGTGAC
>ENA-OPBW01000638-OPBW01000638.1-human-gut-metagenome-genome-assembly--contig:-NODE-638-length-25562-cov-16.665425_pt1 | contig 25562 bp, 16 predicted proteins | sample MGYA00241070_ERZ501456 | MGnify/ENA primary metagenome ERZ501456 (study PRJEB25962, sample SAMEA2042624) | human gut metagenome | biome: human gut; feature: human-associated habitat; material: faeces...
AATTGTTTTTGGTCGAACTAATTTTACTAAGGATATACCTTTTTTTCTACATTTCTAGAAAAACGAATTTACACAAGATATTTTACGCTATCTTCCGTTAGTTATTATTCAGTAACTTCAGGAAATATTTATCATACAATTACTAATAATATTAACTCTAGTGCTTATGCATCCAAGATAATGGTTGGCATTAATCCAGGATATTTACAAGAAGGGATTCCTTATTATAGTTATGATGGACATTATTTTTATACGTCTTATGCTTCTATGATATCTGATTATAAACAAGGAATTTATTCAAACAGCGTGAATGCAAATTCACCTTATTATAATTACTATCAATATTTACCTCATCGTTCTAAAACTAGTTTTACATCTTCTGAACTTGATTCTATGACTAGTTCTATGGCCAGTGGTAAATTAAATGGTTTAGGCTCTGATTTTATTAAATATCAAAATACATATGGAACTAATGCAGCCTTAGTTTATAGTGTAGCGGTCTTAGAGAGTGGATGGGGAACTAGTTCGATTGCTCAAAATAAAAATAATTTATTTGGACATGGTGCTGTGGATTCTAATCCTTATTATGGAGCCAATGGATATAATAGTCCTTCTGATAGTATCCTTTATCATACTAAAGTATTTATCTCAGAAGGTTATTGTGATCCTTTAGATTATAGTGGTCGTTATTTTGGTTCGCATTTAGGTGATAAGGGCAGTGGGATCAATGTAAAGTATGCTTCTGATCCATATTGGGGAGAAAAAGCGGCTTCAATTTGTTGGCAACTAGCATCTAGATATCAAAAGAATGATCGAAATGCATATTCTTTAGCTATTAAGACAAAAGGTATTAATCTCAATGTTAGAAAAGAAGCTTCTACTTCATCCACAAGTCTTTATCAAACAACGACTGCGGATAATTATCCAATGATCATATTAAGTGAAGTACAAGGATCCAATGTATCAGGTAATACAACTTGGTATAAGATACAAAGCGATCCAACTTTAAATGCATCTAGAACAGGAATCGTTCAAGATAAAGGGGAATATGATTTTAATAATTTTTATGGATATGTTTCAAGCAGTTATGTTTTTAAGATAACACAAGGAAATAATCAAAAGCCTTCTCAAGATATTCTTTTAGGAGATGTAAACCAAGATGGGTCTATTACACCTTCAGATTATGTAAAAGTAAAAAATTATATTATGAAGAAAACTTCTTTAGAAGGTAAGGCATTACAAGCAGCAGATATGAATCAAGATGGAAGTATAACACCTGCTGACTATGTAAAAATTAAAAATACAATTATGGGGAAATAGAAAATGAAGAAATTTATTAAATATATTAGTATTGTTATCGTGTTTTTTATCAGCATTACAAGTATTGATTTACCAATACAAGCAGCGGGAGCCAGTGTTTCTGTTAGTGCAGGACAAGTCTATGTAGGAGATAGTGTAACGTTTACTGTCAGTGCAACAGGTGCTGGATATGTCAATATCAGCGGGGCTGTAAATACAAGTGTATGGTTAGAAAACAGTTCACAGTCTTTTACTGTAAGTGCATCGAGTCCTGGTTCTTTATCGGTTTCTATTAGTGGTGTATTAGCGGATTTTACAACTGAACAAGATGTTCCTGTTTCAGGCTCTGCCGTTGTTCAAGTAATCTCAAGGCCACAAGAACAACCAGTACAGCCAGAAACACCATCTCAACCAACACCAGATCAAACACCAGCACAAGAAGAAACTACAGAACAAGAAAGCACAAGTGAGGAACAAAAGAAAGAAGAAAAGAACAATGAAGAAAAGGAAAAACAAGAAAATTCTTCAGTTAATTTACGACTTGCAAGTTTAAGTGTTTCTCAAGGAACTTTAAGTCCTGAGTTTTCTTCAGATCATTATACATATGATGTAACAGTGGATAATTCTGTAGAATCAATTGAAATTGATGCAAGTGCACAAGAGAATGAAATGGAAATTCAAGGATTAGGTAAGAAAACACTTGAAGTTGGTACTTCTACATTTGAAATCATTACTTCTTCACCTCAAACACAAGAGACAAGTACCTATACCATTTCGGTTCATCGAAAAGAAAAAGGTCAAATAATCAAAAATAAAGAAGGGAAAAAGTTTGAAGTGATCAATGATGAAATACCTGCCTTAGATGGATTTGAGCAAACTACGATTTCAATTGATGGAAAAGAGGTAAATGCATTAGTTTCAAATACAAAGAATATTACTTTGATTTATTGTTTTAATGAAGACCAGGAAAAGAATTTTTATATCTATAATGCAGAAAAAGAACGTATTGAATCGATTTATATTCCAGTGACTTTATTTTCAAAGAATTATGCAGTAATCGATTTAGAAGAAGAATTGAATACTGGTTTTAAAGAAGCAGAGATTGAAATCGATTCTCAAGTACTTCCTGGATATGAATTTGAATCTAAAGACTTTAGAAATTATGCTTTATTGTATCTAATGGATGAAAATGGGGATACAAATTTCTATCAATTTGAGCGAAGTGAAAACACACTTCAAAAGTATTCTTTAGCTGCTCCAATTACAATCAAAAGGTATGAAAGCTTATTAAAAAGACAAAGTATGGATCATAAGATTATGATTGGAATGTTGGTTGTCGATATTCTTCTTGTGATTGGATTGATTGTATTACTTGTTCTTTATAAGAGGTCTATGAGCTAGCCTATATGTGAAGATGCATATAGGTTTTTTTATGCAACAATTAAATAAAATCGATATTGTATAATAACATATATAATAATTCTAAAAGAAACAATAGCATTAGGTTAAGTGAAGTTTCTTTTTGAAGGATATCTAGAAGTTTTTTTGCTTTGGTAGAAGAACTGTTATTGTTGAATGGGTCGAAATTTCACAGAAAATCATATATAATATAAAACGATTATTTTTGAGGTATTATTATGTTGTTTCCAAGCGAAGTTTTTATATTTTTATTTTTACCAATTGTAGTGTTGGTTTACTATCTTTTTTTAAGAAATAAAAAGTTGGCAAAGAATGTATTTTTATTAATAGTTAGTCTTCTCTTTTATGCTTATGGAGAACCTGTTTATGTTTTCTTAATGATGTTGGTTATCGTGATCCACTATTTTTCTGGGATTTTATTAAAAAAACATAATCATGAAAAATCGAAACAGAAGACAATTGTTTTTATAACAGTTTGTATCGATATTTTGATATTAGGTTATTTTAAATATGCGAATTTTATTGTGGATAATATAAATACAATCTTTAATGCAAATTTACCAGAGGCAAATATTGCTTTACCAATAGGAATTTCATTCTTTACTTTTCAGGCAATTTCTTATGTTGTAGATGTCTACAGAGATAAAGAAATCACACAGACAAATCTTTTAAATATAGGTTTGTATATTTCATTTTTTCCACAGTTGATTGCTGGTCCTATTATTCGATATAAGACGATTGCCAAAGAAATCAATGAGCGAAAAGAAACGTGGAAAGATTTTTCTTTGGGAATCAATCGTTTTATTATTGGTTTAGGTAAAAAAGTCTTACTTGCAAATCAATTTGGAGTTGTAGCTGATGCCGTATTTAATGGAGTGGGACTAGATGGGAATACCAATACCGTATTAGCTTTATGGCTAGGTGCAATATCTTATACTTTACAAATCTTTTTTGATTTTGCTGGTTATTCGGATATGGCTATTGGTTTGGGTAGAATGTTTGGTTTTCATTTTGATGAAAACTTTAATTATCCTTATATATCTAAAAGTATCAGTGAGTTTTGGAGAAGATGGCACATTTCTTTACAAACATGGTTTAGAGATTATGTATACATTCCTTTAGGTGGTTCCCGTGTAAAAAGCAAATTTAGGTTGATTCTCAATATTTTTGTTGTTTGGTTTTTGACTGGATTATGGCATGGTGCAAACTGGACATTTATTGTTTGGGGAATGATGTATTTTGTATTGCTGATACTAGAAAAATTCTGCAATATTGATAAAAAATTAGGTAAATATAATCATTTATATGTTTTGTTTTTTGTGATGATTGGTTGGGTGTTTTTTCGTAGTGAATCATTATCTCAATCTCTCAGTTATCTTGTTGGAATGATTGGGATAGGAACTCAAGGTTTTATAGATTGGGGAACGATTGAGTATCTACAAAGATATTTGATTTATTATCTTGCTGGAATTTTATGCTGTTTCCCTTATTTAAAAAGAGCAGACAAAGTTTTGAATAAGAATCTTGTTTATAATTTGATATATATTGGGGGAATGGTCGCAATTTTCTTAGTAAGTATTATGTTTATTTTCAGTAATGCTTATAATCCATTCATTTATTTTAATTTTTAGATTGGAGTATGTTATGAGAGAACATATTGTAAGTATCTTTTTTTGTTTGTTTATTATTTGTACTTTTTCAATTACTTTATTTAATCAGGTAATAGGATTATTTGTTCAAGATGAAGAAAAGAGTGATGTGAATAAAGGACATGAAACAGAGCTTGCTCAAGCAGGAAATGAAAAGGAAGCCGGTTTATTAGGAATGATTGATGGATTTACTAGCAATTTAGCTGGAAAATCAGAAGGAGCAAAAATGGCTTCTGAGATTTCTAAGGCAACTTCTGGAAATACGTATATAGAATCCACGCAGGTTTTATTGGGCAAGGATAATTGGCTATTTTATAAATCAACTCAAGATGGGGATCCAATTGCGGACTATCAGGGAATTAATCATTATACAGAAGAACAGATGGCACAAATTGCAGCAAAGTTGCAACAAGAAAGAGATTATTTTGAATCTCTAGGATGTGAATTCTATATTCTATCGATTCCAAACAAAGCTAGTGTTTATCCGGAGTATATGCCTAGTTCCATAAAACAAGAAAATAAAACATCACGCACAGAGATTTTTATGGATTATTTAAAAAATAATACAGATTTAAATGTTGTGAATGCGAAAGACTCTTTAGTTGCTACTAAAAAAGCATATCAAGTTTACTATAAAACGGATACTCATTTTAATGCGATTGGTTCATTTATGACTGTACAAGCTTTAAAGGAAGCAATTAATGGGAATTTTGATTCTCTGGAAGATGTAAAATTTAAAAAAGTAAATGAAAATTATTCTGGAGATTTGGCAGCTCTATGTGATATGCAAGATACTTTTAATGATGATGTTATGTATGAGCTAGATGTTGAGTCTGTTAATAAAAAATTGAAATCGGATCAAAAAGTTCTAATAATTGGAGATTCTTTTAGTGATCATATGGTTAATATCATGAGTCAATATTATGCTCAAGTGGATGCTGTTAATATTTGGTCATTTAATTTAGCAATGATTCAAGAGTACCAGCCTGATGTTGTTGTTTGGGAATGTGCTGAACGATATACAGACCGTTTAAATTGGGTATCTTTAACTTCTGAATAGAATATAAATGTGATTTAAAAAAGATGGTTTTTGACGATGCCATTAAGATAAAAATGATATTCAATACTTCTTTAAATTAAGGTAAAGAACTATTGTGAAGATTAGCAATTAAATTTTTCGTTTTGTAAGAAAATAAAGTACATATATTATACACTTTGTGTTTTAGATCGATTTTATGAGCGAAGAAAAAGCAGCTTCACAAGGCTGCTTACTTTTTATGCATTGTTCCTGTTCCACCTTCAACAACACCTTCATGTTTTAATACGGAAGTAATTGTCATCCAAAAGCATTTACAATCAAAGCCAAAACTCATCTTTTGAACGTATTCGCCATCAAGTTTTGCTTTTACATCAATTTCTAATTCATCGCGTCCATTGACTTGTGCCCAACCGGTTAAGCCTGGAAGGATATCATTGGCATGATATTTATCTCTTTCTTCGATTAAATCGTATTGATTCCATAAAGCAGGTCTAGGTCCAACGATTGCCATATCTCCTTTTAAAATATTAAAGAGCTGTGGTAGTTCATCTAAAGATGTTTTTCTTAAGAATTTTCCAATGCTAGTGATATATTGATCAGGATTTTCTAATAAATGTGTTGGTGTATCTTTTGGGGTATCGATTCGCATTGTTCTAAATTTATAAATATTGAAGTAGGTTCTATTTATGCCTACTCTTTTTTGTTTAAAGAAAACAGGTCCTGGACTTGTTATTTTTATTAATAAGATCAATATTAATAAAATAGGGGATAATACTATAGTTCCTATTAGACTTAATAAAAAATCAATGCCTCTTTTTATATATTTTGTATAAATCATATGTTTCACTCCGTCCAAAAATCATTAATAGTATATCATATGTTAATCAATGTATTTAAAAAAATAATTTGTACAAAATGATATATCATTTGCACATTTAATGAATTTTACTTGAATCTTAAGTGAAAATTTGACAAAAAAAGTGTATTTATGTTTTAATTTTCAGTGATGAAAAAAAATATAAAAAATGTCAAAAAGAAAAACCGTAGAAATCCGTTAGTTGTACTGTTATCTCTTATATGTATAGGTGTGGCAGTTTTTTTGAGTTTTCAATTATTTGTGTTGAATATGTTGCCGCTAATTCTAGAATTGGCAGCAATCGTAATTATTGTTGTTTTGTCTCTAATTCTATGTATATTTTATAATTTTATTTCTCGTCGTCCGATTTCGCGCTTTTTGTCTGCTTTCTTGATCTTAGTTCTTACCGTGGCTTATGGAGCAGGAAATTATTATATCTATAAGACAAATGAGATGTTTGCAAGTGTTACAAATTTAACGGATCAAATGACAAATACAATTTCAATTGTTACTTTAAATGATTCACAATTTGATTCATTAGAGTCATTAAATAATATGACATTAGGTACGGTTACATCTCAAGATGAAGAAGGCACACATAGAGCATTAGATGATATTTCCACAAAAATCATGGTTGATACGGCTGATTATACAACTTTTAATGATCTATATTATGCGCTATATACTGATCAAGTACAAGGAATCGTCTTAAATGAAACATTTAGAGGCGTTGTTTTTGATATGGATCCAGATGCGAACAATATGACTCGTGTGGTAAATCAAACTGTTTATTATACAAAACGAGAAACAAAGACAGATACGGTAAAAGATAGTGTAAATGTCACAACAGAACCATTTACAATCTTAATTAGTGGAAATGATTCATATGGAGGATTAACTTCTAATTCTAGAAGTGATTCAAATATGCTGGTAACAGTGAATCCAAACACACATACAGTTTTAATGACAAGTATTCCTCGAGACTATTATGAAACGATTCAATGTGGTGATACAGATACAGGTTTAGCATGCCCACAAGATGAGCGAGATAAATTAACACATTCAGGTCTTTATGGCATAGATACAACAGAAAAAACCATTGAAGAGTTTTTAGATATCACAATCAACTATCATGTACGTGTTAATTTTTCTAGTTTAACAAACTTAGTAGATGCATTAGGCGGAATAGATGTTTTTGTTGAAGAAGGATTGGCTGTTGAACAGTTTAATGCTGACTGGTCTTTACAAGGTGTCACAGAAGGCTGGAATCATTTGGATGGCAAACGTGCTTTAGCTTTTGCTCGTGAGCGTTATGCATATACAGATGGGGATGCACAGCGTGTCAAGAATCAGCAAATCGTTATTCAGGCAATGATTAGCAAGATTGCTTCTCCTGAAATGATTACTCGCTTTGGTGATTTTATGGATGCTTTAAGTGGAGCTTTTGAAACCAACATGTCAAGTGATGAGATACTTTCACTTGTGCGTTACGAGTTTACTTTCTTCCCTGATTGGCAGTTTGAAAGTTATGCATTGGTAGGTTCTACATCAAGTGCATATAGTCCAACACTAGGGGATTATGCTGATGTCATGCTTGCTAACCTTGATTCTGTTCAAGTAGCACATGACAAGATTCAAGCTGTTTTAGATGGAGAATCTTCTACAAGCGTCAGTGATACAATTGATGAAAACAACATTGAAGTAATTGAAGATAGTCAAAATCAAGTCGTACATGATCCGGGCTATGTAACAGATCCTTATGCTGGTTATGATTATAGTCAAGATTATTCAACAGATTATTACACAGAAGATCCAAATCAGTACTATACAGATGGTGTAAATGGAGATGTGTATACAGAAGATGGAACATATAGTGAAGATATCTATTACGATGAACAATATGCCTATTAGGAGATGGTGATTTTGAGCAAGGTAAAAATATTAGCTAATTATCTGCCTCAGTTTCACCAAACACCAGAAAATGATGCATGGTGGGGCGAAGGGTATACAGATTGGACGGCCGTTAAAGCAAGTAAACCATTGTTTAACGGACATACTCAACCAAGAGTTCCTCTCGATAACGATTATTATGATTTATCAAATGCAGACAGTATTCGAAAACAGGCTTTATTGGCTCATGAATACGGTATTAGCGGTTTTGCGATTTACCATTATTGGTTTTCCAGCAAACAAAAATTATTAACAAAACCTGCTGAACTTTTATTAGAACAAAAAGATTTGCCAATTGAATATTTATTCATTTGGGATAACAATACATGGAAAAGAACCTGGAGCAATGTAAAAGGAGCTGTTACCATGGCTAGCAGCGAATACGAAAAAAAGGTTGATCCACAGGATTCCGGTATTTTGGCCAAATTGGATTATGGAAATGAAGTGGATTGGAAGATTCATTTTGATTATCTTCTTCCATTTTTTAAAGATGATCGTTATATAAAAATTGATAATAAACCTGTATTTGCTTTTTTTCAGCCACAAATAGATTTTGAAACAATTGAAAAGATGGCTACATATTGGGATGAATTGGCTAAGCAAGCAGGTTTTAATGGGGTGTATTGTATATCTAGAGATGGACATCATAAAATCGGCTTTAAACATAAATTTCGTTATTCACCATTTGTCCCTTTGACATGGAATCAGTATTTATTTTATCGCTCTAAAAAAGAAATTAGTGCGCATACTGATAAAATTGAATTTTATGATTATGACAAGGAATATAATAAACTTTTAGAAGATGCAAAAAAAAGTGATAAAAACACATGGTTAAGTGGATTTGTGGGTTTTGATGATACGCCAAGAAGAGGTATTCATGGCAGGATCATAAAAAATGGTTCTCCACAAAAGTTCTACGAATGGTTTTCTAAACTTGTTGAAATCAGTCAGTCACAGAATAAGCCTTATATATTTGTCACAGCATGGAATGAATGGGGTGAAGGCGCTTATCTGGAACCCGATTCTGTGAATAAATTTGCATATTTGGAGCAAATTAAGCGAATTGTTGATGAAATGTAGTTTTTATTTTTGTTGATTCTATTTTATAATGGTTGTAAGTGTCGGGAGGGATAAGATGCGTAAAGCTCGAACTAGTAATACAAAAAGTATAGCTTTTAGAATATTTGCCGGAATAATTTCATTGATTTTGGTTGTACTTTTAGCTGGATTGATTTATCAGGTTTTCACCTTGAATCTTCTTCCAGGAAATTTAACGATTTCTGTTAGTGTTTTGATGTGTTTGTTGACATTATTGTTTTTAGTGCTGTTGAATTTTGCCAGCCAGAGAGTTTGGTCTAGGGTCATTAGTGTACTTTTATGCATTATATTAGGTGCTGGATATGGCTTAGGAAATTTATATTTATATCAAACTGCTCAAACTTTGAATTCGATTACAAATTCAAATGAAGGAAAAATCAAAAACACGATTTCTGTCATTAGTAAAAGTGCAGACATTGTAGAATTAAAAGACTTGTCTGGAAAAAATGTTGGTGTTTTAAAAACGATTGATGCACAAGGAACTAAAGAAAGTCAGGACGATATAGCTAAACAAGATGTAACAATTCAAACACAGAGCTATGATAATTTAAATGCTGAAGTTAAGGCTCTTTATGATGGAGAAGTTGATGCAATCATCATGAATGAGGTGTATCGACCAAATGTTGAGGAAATTGAAGAATATACAAATTTCTCAAATGATACAAATGTTGTATATCAAACTGTTTATTATACAAATGATACAAATGAAGCTTTGGTCGTTGATGATATTACGCAAAACCCTTTTACAATTTTGATAAGTGGAAATGATACATATGGAACTATTGATGAAGTTTCAAGAAGTGATGTTAATATGTTGGTCACAGTCAATCCAGTTACATCTACAGTATTGATGGTCAATATTCCTCGCGATTATTATGTTCAGACATCTGTAGGAATGGATAAATTAACACATACTGGTATGTATGGTGTTGAAGAAACAAAGACAACAATCGAAAATTTATTAGGAATTGATATTAACTATACATTTAGAGTTAACTTTTCAAGTGCAGAAGATATTGTAAATGCACTTGATGGAGTAGATATCTATGTTGAAGAAGGAATGGCTGTAGAGCGTTTTAATGCAGACTGGTCATTGCAGGGGGTTACAGAAGGATGGAACCATTTAGACGGTAAACGTGCTTTAGCTTATTCTAGAGAACGTCATGCTTATGTGGATGGAGATATTCAGCGTGCAAAGAATCAGCAGCAAGTTCTAGAGGCAATAATTAATAAAGCAGCTTCTTCAACGATTTTGACAAACTATACACAATTGTTACAATCTTTTTCTGGGGCTTTTGACACTAATATGTCCACAGAAGAAATCACAACTTTGATTCGTTATGAATTGCAGGCTTTGCCGGAGTGGAAATTTGAAAATTATGTACTTCGTGGATATGGAGATATGGCTGTTTGTGCTTCCAGCAATATGGAGTTATCGGTAGTTGTGCCAGAAGATTATTCTGTACAAATTGCCAGTCAAAAGATTCAGGCTGTATTAGATGGTGGTTCAGCTGATGAAATTGTTGATGAATATGAAACTGAATCAGGTGGTATAGCTGAAGGCTATATTGAACAGGAGAATGCAGAGGCATATGCACAACAGTACTATTATGATCCAAACCAATATTATGATAGTTCACAGGTATATGATGATTCAGTCGTATACGACGATTCACAATACTATGATCAATCCCAAGGATATACCGAAGGAACCGATACAACTTATGGACAATAGGCATGAGAAATCATGCCTTTTAATCAGAAAGGGGGATCTTATGATAAAAAAAACAGTTGTCGTTTCAGGAATTAATTTATTTCAGGGTGGAACATTAAGAGTGTATTACAATTTTTGTGATGAGATCATCCAATCTGGCTTACATATGCAATATCATTTCATTTTGTTTGTACATAAGAAGGAATTATTTGAAAAATACAATGATTACTTTGAAATTTTAGAATTACCAAAATCAAGAAAAAGCTGGTTTATTCGTATGTACTATGAATATATCTATTTTAAGAAATATTCTAAAGATAAAGATATTTATTTATGGATATCTATTCATGATAGCTCACCTAGAGTTCATGCGAAACATCAAATTTCTTATTTTCATAATCCGACTTTTTCCTATAAAGCAGGATATAGAGATTTTAAATACAACAAGAAAGTATTTATTTTCTCGTTTGTTTATAAATATGTATATAAATGGAATGTCAAAGCCAATGATTTTGTGATTGTTCAACAAGATTGGATCGCAAGATCTATGTCAAAACTTCTTGATTTTGATTTAAATAAAATCATTGTTATGCGAGCAGATCATAAGATTGAAAAGTCAGAGAAGAAATTAGAAAAGTTAAAACCATATGCCTTTTTCTTTCCATCTGTAAGTCGTCATTTTAAAAATTTTGAAATTATCTGTGAAGCTGTGAAATTATTAAATCAAAAAATAGATCCATCTTCATATCAAGTCATTTTGACTATTGATGGCAGTGAAGATAAATACGCAAAAGATATTTTAAATGCGTATGGAAATTTAGAAAACATTTATTTTTGTGGTTTGTTGCCTCTGGATGAAGTTTATGACTACTATCAAAAATCAAGCTGTCTAATTTTTCCCAGCAAATTAGAAACCTGGGGGCTTCCGATCAGTGAAGCAAAGGAATTTGATTTACCAATGATCGTTGCGGATTTAGATTATGCACATGAGACCGTTGGTATTTACGATAAAGTTTGTTTCTTTGATCCAGATAATGCAGCTATGTTAGCAAATTTAATGAATAAAGCTATTCATAATGAGCCAATCTTTAATAGTGCTTCCTATGTTAATACAAGTCCAAATTCATGTACTTCATGGAAAGAAGTCTTTGATAAGTTTGAATAATAGAATATGTTATAATTTTATATAGAGAGAAAGAGGGGATATCATGAAAGTAGCTATTATTTCTACTTTTGATACTTTTTTTGATCGTGTAGATCTTTTAAAAGAGTATTATCAAGGCAAAGGGTTAGAAGTTACGGTTATTACTTCTGATTACTCTCATCGTTTAAAAGAAAAGTATCAAAACAATAAAGCAGATATCCAGCTTTCTGTTCGACCATATAAAAAGAATTTATCTATCGATAGATTAAAATCACATGATGAATTTGCCAAGAAAGTAAAAGAATATCTAGAAACCTTAAAACCAGAAATCGTTCATTGCATCATTCCATGTAATTCACTGTGTAAGAAAATGAGTGCATATAAAAAAGAGCACGATGTTAAACTGATTTTTGATGTCAATGATCTTTGGCCAGAATCTTTGCCTGTAGGAAATATCAAACATCGTTTTCCTTTTACTCTATGGAAAAATACGCGAGATAAATATATTGAGCATGCAGATATGATTCTTTCAGAATGTGATTACTTTAAAGAAATCTTACATAAAGAACATTCTTCAAAATGGCACACATTACATTTTGCCAAGAAAATGCATCCATCTAATACCGTGAGTACATTTACATTAGAAGAATTTAGTTTTTGTTACTTAGGAAGTATTAATAATATCATTGATATTGACTTGATTGTTGCTTTTTTAAGTGCCTGTACCAAAGTAAGAAAAGTAAAATTACATATTATTGGAGGCGGTGAAAAGAAAGAGTTATTGATTGAACAATTAAGACAAAATTCAATTCTAGTAATTGATCATGGATATATTTTTGAACAAGAGAAAAAACAAGAAATTCTTGATCAATGCCAATATGGATTCAATGTGATGAAAGATTCAGTTATGGTTGGTTTGACCATGAAATCCATGGATTATATGTGTGGTGGATTACCTATGATCAATACGATCAAAGGAGATACGGCTAAGATTTGTGATGAGTATTCAGTTGGATATAATTTAACTAAAGATTCAATAAGTGAAATTGTTTCTTTACTTGAAAAAGAGACAATTGATGAAAATAGACAAAAAAGAGAAACTATTAAAAAAGTGTTTATGGAAAACTTCAGTCAGGAAGCTTTTAATAAAACTCTAGAAAGGCTTGAGATAGTATGATTTCTGTAGCTATGACAACATACAATGGTGAAAAATACATACGAAAGCAGATAGAATCCATATTAAATCAAAGCATGAAAGTAGATGAAATCATAGTTTGTGATGATGGCTCGACTGATAAAACCGTAGAAATATTAAAAGAGTATCCTGTTACAGTGTATCAAAATGAAAATAATTTAGGATATCGATTGAACTTTAAAAAAGCCATGAGCTTATGTACTCATGAATATACGTTTTTATGTGATCAAGATGATATTTGGGAACCAGACAAAGTGAAGATCATGATCGAAATCATGCAAAAGAATCCAAATATTCATGTTTTGGCTAGTTCGTTTGTATATATAGATTCTAAAGATGATCCAATATATATGAAACAAAAAAAGAATTGGTCAAATAATAATTTATATCCTAAAAAAGTCTTAGAAAATGACCTTGTTCAAGTTAAGTTAGATGAATATTTTTCCTGCAATTATTTTCAGGGCTGTTCATTAGTTTTGGATAAGTGGATCAAAGATTTGGTTTTAGAAAACTTTGATTCAAGGCTGCCACATGACTGGTTATTAAGCATGATTGCATCGAGTTATCAGGGAATGTATTTCTATAACAAACCTTTGTTTCGATATCGTTTGCATGATAACAATTCAATAGGAGTTGAATATTTAACGCAATCTACCAGCGAACATGTTCAAAAAGCAAGTTCTACAGAATTGCGCATGCAGAACTCTTTAAATGCGTTAATTGTTCTAGAAGATGTAGAAAAGATGAATCCAGCTTTCTATGAAACTAGAGAAAAAGAATTTAAAGAATTGAAGAAGTTTTTGGTTAAACATAATCAAAACTTGGAGAATAAAAGCTTTTTTGGCTTGTTAATACAAAACACACAACCATTTTATAAGATGATCAAAACAAAGAAAGCAAGAGTTATGGATCTTGTGTTTGCGTTGAAGAAGTAAAATAAGGAGGATTTATGAGTAACTGTTTTTGTTATGAAATAAATACAATGAAATATAAAAAAACTAATATGACCAGCTGCTTTCTTATAAACGGATGGTGTTTTTCAAAAACGAATACTGAAGTTGATTTTGTTGTTAAGATCAACGGTAAAGAAAGTGAGTTTAATTCTATCCCCCTTCAAAGAATTGATATTTTCAAAAAGTATAAAAATGAAATTGATTCAAGTATGATTGGTTTTAATATGCGAATACCATGCCAAGCGGATGTCTTAGATTCTTTAGAAATAGTTGCCAGGGATAAACAAGGTAATGAAGAAGCATTGATTCAACTAGATGCTGATGCAATCAACGGTATAAAGGATATCTCTTCACTGGAGTATGAAATCGAATCTTATCAGGGAAATAAAGCAGATAAAATGTCTTTAGTTTTAGGATGGGTATATTCTCTAGATGGAAAAAATATTGATATTACGATTGTAGATAGCAAAGATACTCTAGTAGATTCAACGATTCGAGAGGTGAGTCGAAATGATGTAGAAAAAACTAATTTATTAACAGATAAAGATAAATGTATTGGGTATCAGATTACTTTTGATGCGAAAAAATCAGAAAAGTATTTTATTGTGTTTACAACAGATGCAGATAAATTGAAAGTTGACCTGAACCAATTAAATGTATCAAAAGTAAATTTAGCAAAAGCTTATTTGACAAATATAAATGCAGAAAATATTCGAAAAGCTACGACTTATTTAAAGCGAAATGGATTAAAAGGCTTTTTGAATCGTTTAAAATATGGAGTTGCAAAAGGCAGTTCAAATTATTCCGACTGGTTGTTAGCAAACAAAGTGACTTCCAAAGCCTTAGAAGAACAAAAAGAAACGAAGTTTGACTATACACCAAAAATCAGTGTGATTGTTGCTACATTCAATACGAAGGAAGAATACTTAAAAGATATGATTGATTCAGTGGTAAACCAGAGTTATTCAAATTGGGAGCTTTGTATCGCAGATGGAAGTACAGATGATAAGGTTCAGAACTATATTAAAGAACATTATTCTAATGAATCACGAATAAAGTTTACAAAGCTGGATGATAATTATGGTATTTCTGGAAACATGAATAAGGCTCTGGAGCTTGCTACAGGAGATTATGTTGGATTATACGATCATGATGACATATTGGAGTTGGATTGTTTCTTTGAGATTGTCTCTTCTTTGCAAGAGTATCGCTATGATGTGATTTATACCGATGAAGATAAATACGATGATGAGACAAAAGTTTTTGTAGATCCTAACTTTAAGCCTGACTACAGTGAAGATTTGTTACGTTCCCACAATTACATTACTCATTTTTTCTGTGTCAATAAAAAAATTATTGATGAAGTTGGAGGATTACGCAGTGAGTATGATGGCAGCCAAGATTATGATTTTATTTTTCGATGCATCGAAAAAGCAAATAAAGTACATCATATAGCTAAGATTCTTTATCATTGGCGTATGCATAATCTCTCAACTGCTCAAAATCCTGAAAGTAAAATGTACTGTTACGAAGCAGGAAAAAAAGCAATTGAAGCACATTATCAAAGAATTGGTGTAAAGGCAACTGTAGAAATGATGCCTAAACCTTATTATGGTTTATATCATACGATTTATAGCACACAGGATAATCCACTAGTCTCTATATTGATACCAAATATGAATCATAAAGACGTATTAAAGACATGTGTTGATTCTTTATATCAAGTGAATAATTATAAGAATTTTGAAATCATTATTATTGAGAATAATAGCACGGAACAAGAAATCTTTGATTATTATGATCAATTAAAAAAGGAATATGAGAATATCAAAGTGGTAGAGTGGGAAGGGGAATTCAATTATTCTGCGATAAATAATTTTGGTGCGAAATTTGCTCATGGAGAATATTTATTATTGTTAAATAATGATACTGAAATGATGAAGGAAGATGCTTTATCGGAAATGGTTGGGTGTTGTTTACGCTCTGAAGTTGGTGTCGTTGGTGCAAAACTTCTCTATGCGGATAATACTGTTCAGCATGCCGGTGTAGTGATTGGATTCTCGGGCTATGCAGGCCATGTTTTTAATGGGATTGACCAGAATGAATATGGATTCATGCGTAGAGCTATTATCAATGGAAATTATTCTTCTGTTACAGGAGCTTGTCTAATGACCAAAAAATCAATATTTGAAGAAGTGGGTGGATTAGATGAGGAATTTAAAGTTGCCTGCAATGATGTTGATTATTGTCTAAAAGTAAGAGAAAAAGGATATTTAGTTGTGTATAATGCATTTTCTTTATGGCATCATTATGAATCTAAGTCACGAGGATATGATGATAAAAATAAAGAAAAAATGTGGCGCTTTAATCACGAAGTTGAAATCTTCCAGAAGAAGTGGCCAGAGATTTTAAAGAATGGAGATCCGTATTACAACCGTAACTTCAAGATTGAAAAAGCTCCGTTTACTTTATAATAAAAAAGATGGTTTACTTATCAATTTAGATAGATTAGTAACACCATCTTTTGTCATATTTACCAGAGTTATACATTTGTAAAAAAAGATGAAGAAGAACAATTATAATGTTCAACTTCATCTTTAATCTTTTATCGTATCCATTAATAATGATTTTAGTTTTGCAGGATCATCAATATCTTTAGCAGCCTTTCTTAACATATTAACTTTTTCGTCAATTTTATCTTGATCATAATTAATGCTTTCATGTACGAAAATCAAATTGTTATCTGTCTTATGACATTTTTCAATTTCAAGAGCTAATTCTTCAAACATTTTTTCTCCTGGTCGAAGTCCAATTTCTTGAATTTCAATCTCGTCATATGGCACATAACCAGCCAAACGAATCATCTTTTCGGCAAGATTGATGATTTTTACAGGTTCACCCATATCAAGTACAAATATTTCTCTATGGTTTGCATAGTATCCAGCTTGTAATACCAACTGGGTAGCTTCAGGGATGGTCATAAAGTAACGTTGTACATTTTTGTCTGTTACTGTTACTGGTCCACCTTTTTTAATTTGTTCTTTAAAAATTGGAATAACAGAACCATTTGAACCTAACACGTTTCCAAAACGAACCGCAGCCATTTTAATTGGTTTATCTGTTTTTCTAGATTGCATAATTAATTCTGTCATTCGTTTTGTAGCTCCCATTACATTTGTTGGGTTTACAGCTTTATCTGTAGAAATCATGATAAAGCGAGAAACATCACAATCAATACAGGCTTCAATTACATTTTTGGTTCCTACAATATTGTTTAGGATAGCTTCAGATGGACGTGTTTCCATTAAAGGTACGTGTTTGTGAGCAGCTGCATGATATACAACATCTGGTTTATATTGATGCATTACTTTCATTAATTCATCTTTTTCACGAATTGAAACAATCAAAGAAATAATTTTTATATCCTGTCTCATGTGATTTAAACGTTTTTCACGCATGAATTCTTGTTCCAACATATATAAACTATTCTCATTGATATCAATCATCACTAACTCTTTTGGTTTAAAACGAACGATTTGGCGACATAATTCAGAACCAATGGATCCACCAGCTCCAGTAACACAAACTGTTTTATCAATTAGATAAGAAGCAATTTCTTCAATTTTTAAATCAATGCTTGGACGATTTAATAAATCTTCAATTTGAATATCTTCAACACTAATTTGTTGTACATTATCGTTTTGAAGTGAGAAATTCATTACTTTTGTATTGATACTTGTTGAGGTACAAAGTTCTAATATCTTTCTTTTTTGTTCAGCTGAAGCAGAAGTGATTGCGATAAATAATTGCGAAACATCGTGCTCTTTTGCGATTTTTCCAACTTCTTCAATGGTTCCTAAAACAGGTTTTCCACTTAATATCATTCCTTTGGATTTATAATCATCTAGAAAACCAACTACGTTAAATGGATACTTTTTGTTGTGATAAATTTCATTTAACATCATATATCCACCACTACCAGCACCAATGATCAAAGCATTTTGTTTACGATCGGTCTGGACAAATGTTTTTAAAATGGATCTGTATAGAAGACGAATACCTAAAGTTAAAATAAATGCTAAGATTTCCGATAATACAATTAGTGAAGGGTGGAATAATCCAAACATGTTTGTAAAGAATAACATGATGACCATACAGATTAAGGAGCTTATTCCGCATCTGAATACTTCACTGGTTCCTGTATATGCCCATAAGATTTTATGTGTTTTGAATATTAATTGCATAATTAAATGCAATAATAAGACAAATCCCATTCCATATATAATGGCTCTAGTAAAATGTAAAACTCTACTTTCCAAAAAGAAATTATTATCTAGAAAGAAAACAAATCCATAACTACAGAAAACAATAAAAACATCAATTAAGGATATGATTACTCCTCTGTAATTTTGATAAAGTTTAGTTCTATATAAAGTTTCCATAATAGATCTCCATTCATATTAAATCCTTGGTTATTTTACCACAAAATGCTTAATATAAAAAATTTATCGGGATTTGTACTAAAAATATCATAGAATATGGGCGATTTTCATTTAAAATAGCCAAATTTCATCATTATTTTGAGTCTATTGAATTAGATACGGGTTTAATATATTTTTTTAATCATGTATAATAATTTAGATTGATTGAATACAAGGTAGGTGCAACTATGGATAGTAGAAATGCTATAGAAGTTAGAAATGTATATAAAAAATTTAAAATCGAATATGATAAATCAAATACTTTAAAAGAAAAAATGATATTTTGGAAAAAAGGCAAAGTAGAATATCATGAAGTATTAAAAGATATAAGCTTGAATATAAAGAAAGGGGAAACCGTAGCTTTAATTGGGACAAACGGAAGCGGGAAGTCTACTTTATTGAAGTTGATGACCAGAATTATTTTTCCTAATTCAGGAACAATTGAAAAAGATGGTAAATTAACTTCATTATTGGAATTAGGTGCAGGTTTTCATCCTGATTTTACTGGTAGAGAAAATATTTATTTCAATGCATCTATTTTCGGTTTAACTAGAAAAGAAATCGATAACCGTATAAATGAGATTATTGACTTTTCTGAATTAGGTGAATTTATAGATAACCCGATTCGTACATATTCATCTGGTATGTATATGCGTTTAGCTTTTTCAGTGGCAATCAATGTGGATGCTGATATCTTATTAATTGATGAAATTTTAGCTGTTGGAGATCAACATTTTCAAGACAAATGTTATAGAAAACTTGAAGAGTTGAGAGACTCAGGTAAAACAATAGTCATTGTTACACACAGTTTAGATGTTGTAAAAAAACTATGTCATCGTGCCATTTGGATTTATAAAGGTGAATTTAGACTTGATGGAGATCCAGTTTATGTTATTGACGAATACTTAAAACAAGTGGCTCTAGATCATAAAGAAGAAAAGAAAAAAGAGATTGAAAAAGGGAGACATCCATATAAGGGCGTTGTGTTTATTGATAGACCTAAGGATGTTGCAAAAATATCTAAAACAAGAGAGAAATTATTTATTGGAGGATGGCAGATTACTGATTCTGATACAGCAGAGCTTAATGTTTACTTTGATAATGAGTTGATTAAAGTAAAAAGAGTTTCACGCGAGGATGTTTACGATGCGTATTTAGAAAGTTATCCAGGTTCTTTAAATCCTGAAACTATTGGATGGGAAGGAGAAGTTATTCTCAAAGATAAAAAATTAGGAAAACATAGAATTTACGTGAATTGTATTGAACCTGATGGATATAAACTATCTGAAAAAGAAATAGAAATAGATATTGTTGAGGAGGAATAAGATGCAAATATTTAAAAATTTATATGAGTATCGAGAACTTCTAAAAACGAATGTGAAGAAAGATATACGAGGAAAATATAAAGGCTCTTTTTTAGGGGTTCTTTGGTCATTCTTAAATCCACTATTACAGGTTATTGTATACGCAATTGTATTTCCTTATTTAATGCGAGGAGCGACTATAGAAAATTACGTCGTTTATTTGGTTACCGGTATTATTCCATGGACATTTTTTAATACAGTGGTTTCAATGGGAACGACAGTAATAAAAGCAAATGAAGGAATTATAAAAAAAGTTTATTTTCCAAGAGAGATTTTAGTAGTATCGCAAGTAATTAGTGGTTTAATAAACTTTTTCATTTCTTGTGTTATTATTATTTTATTTTGTTTAGGATTTGGGGTTGGTATTTCGATTCATTTAATATTAGTTCCTGTTATTGCACTGATTCAAGCTATATTAGCTCTAGGTATAGTATTTATTCTAAGTTCAGTGAATGTTTACATCCAAGATTTAGAGTATATAGTTACCTTCATTTTGAATATGGTTTTTTATGGGACACCAATTATATACGAATTGAGTCAATTTTCTTCCGCAGGTTTTTTATACACTTTAATCCAAATAAATCCAATGACGCCTTTAATGAGTGCTTATCGTGATGTATTTTTATATCACCAATGGCCGGATCCAAGTGGGTTAATATATGTAGGTATTTTAAGTTTAATTGTTTTGATTGTTGGTTATTATGTTTTTAGAAAACTGGAGAAAGGTTTTGCGGAACAATTGTAGAAAGAGAGTATAATAATGGCTGATTTATTTCATTCACATTTAGATAAATTTGTATATAAATATATCGATGGGGATTCATACATATTTCTTGAAGGTTGGAGTTTTACAGAAACAGCCTCTCATCAGGAATATGAGATAAAAGTTAATGGTAAAGTTTTAGAGCAATCATTGGTTAGTGTGAACCGTAAAGATGTAGCAGATACATATAAATTAGAAAAAGATCAACAAGATGTGGGCTTTAGGGGAATGGTTCACTTAAATGAAAGAATTAATTCTTTTGAACTCTCCGTAGAGTCGAATTCGAATAGATATCTAATTATTAATTTGAAAAAAAAGCAATTGGAAAAAATCGAAAGTAGAGATCCGATAGAATCTAAACTAGAACTTTTAGAAAATGATAATGGAAACTTTATGATTATTGGCTGGGCTTTTCCAATAGGATATGATTACTGGAATCTATCTATTTGGGAAGAGAAAGACAAACAAATAGATTGTGATATACAAAGGATAATAAGAAAAGATTTAGCTTTGTTATTTCAATTAAACAATGATTCAATGGATTGTGGCTTTAGCTTAAAGTTTAAAGGAAACCCAGAGAAGAAGTATTATTTAAAGGTAGAATACGGAGACAAAGAATCTTTTGTTGAATTAAGTAAAGAAGTAGACTTAAAAGATTTAACAAATTTTTATATGCATGGATTGAATTTTCATAATATAAAGAGTGGGTTAAGATATTTAAGGAATAATGGTATTCAAAAATTTGTGAAGAGGATTTTTGAAGGACCTGAAAAGAAAGATATCTCTTATAATAACTGGTTTGATTTACAAAAACCAAATGATGAGGAACTAAATAAACAAAGAGAAACAAAATTTGTCTATTCTCCTAAAATTAGTCTAATTGTAGCGACTTATAATACTGCTGATAGGCACTTAAAAGCTATGATTGAATCAGTGCTCAATCAAACTTATATAAATTGGGAGCTGTGTATAGCAGACGGTAGTGATAGTAATAATGTGGAAAAATTTATAATAAAACACTATTCAAACGATAATAGGATAAAGTATAAAAAATTATCAGAGAATTTAGGCATTTCGGATAATATGAATGCAGCATTGGATTTAGTTACTGGAGAATATGTAGGTCTTTTTGATCATGATGATTTGTTAACACCTGATGCTTTATTTGAAATTGTATCCATATTGCAAGAAAGAAAATATCCAGTTATATATACAGATGAAGATAAGATTGATGATGCTACAGGCGAGTTAATGGAACCTCATTTCAAACCGGATATGAATATTGATTTATTGTTAAGCGAAAATTATATATGTCATTTCTTGGTGGTTAGTAAAAGCTTAATTGATAGAATTGGAATGATGGATAAAAATTATGATGGAGCTCAAGACTATGATTTTGTTCTACGTTGTGTAGAAACAGTAGGTGTTGAAAACGTTTATCATATCCCTAAAGCTCTTTACCACTGGCGTAAGCATGCTCAATCAACGGCATCTAATCCAGAAAGTAAATTGTATGCATTTGAAGCCGGGAAAAGAGCAATACAAGCTTATTATGATAGAAACGGAATTGATGCAGAAGTGGAAATGGGTAGTATTTTAGGTTTTTACAGGACAAGGTATGCTATAAAAGATGAAGCGTTGATTTCGATTTTGATTCCTAATAAAGATCATATTGATGATTTAAAACGTTGTATTACGTCCATTGAAAATAAATCAACGTACAAAAATTATGAATTTATTATTATTGAGAATAATAGTGAATTAGAAGAAACTTTTAAATTTTACGATGAACTTGAGAAAAATAATAAAAAGATTAAAGTGGTTTATTGGGATGGAGAATTTAATTATTCAGCAATAAATAATTTTGGCGCAAAATATGCTAATGGAGAATATATATTATTATTGAATAATGATACAGAAATTATTAATGAAGACTGTTTAAAAGAGCTAGTCAGTATTTGTCAGAGAGAAGATGTTGGGTGTGTTGGTGCTCGATTATTATATGAAGATGATACAATCCAACATGCTGGCGTAATAGTAGGATTAGGAGGAGTAGCAGGCCATTGCTTCATAGGAGAACCTAAAGATAGTGGCGGTTACTATAATAGAATTCTTTGTATTCAGGATTACAGTGCGGTTACAGCTGCATGCATGATGATAAAAACTTCTGTATTTAGAAAGGTGAATGGATTATCAGAAGATTTGAAAGTAGCCTTCAATGATATAGATTTATGTTTAAAAATTCGTGAACTTGGATATTTGGTGGTTTATAATCCTTATGCAGAATTATATCATTTTGAATCAAAATCTAGGGGTTTAGAGAATACACCAGAAAAAGTAGAGAGATTTAATCGAGAGGTAGAAACTTTTAAATCTCATTGGAAAGAATTTTTAGACAAAGGAGATCCTTGTTATAATCCGAATTTATCTTTAACGGATAAATCTTATGCTCTTAAAAGATTTAAAAAATAGATTGTATTTATAAGAAAGAGGGTTATGAGATGAAGAGATATTTTAACACATTTTTAAGCTTAATTATTTGTTCTTTTATGTTTGTATCTCCGTTAAATATTTCTGTTTTGGCTCAGGAGCAAAATCCTATTGAACAAACAGATAATAATGGCGATTTAACAAATATAGAAGAAACACCAATAGAGAATTCAACTAGTGAAGATGAACAGGATGCTTTACAAGAAGAACAAATTCAAGAACCTGTTATTGAGGAGGTTCTAGAACAACAAAATGAGGTAGCAAAAGAAATTCTTGAAGGAGAAAAAGAAAAAGTAAATTACTTTTATGTAGGTGTACCATATCTAGAAACTCCTGCTGAAGAGGAATTTGTTGCTTCATTTGGAGATGGAACAGAAAACATCAGTTCAATGAAGTTAATCGTGCAAAAGAATGATGGTTCCACTATGGAGATTGAAAATGTAAATCGCGTAGGAGAACTATATCATTTTAAAAGATCTTTTACAGAAGCTGAATCTGGTGTTTATTCAGTGACAGAAATTCGATATTTTATTGATGATCAAGAATATAGAATAGTTTTATCAGATTTAGGTATAGATGCTCAATTTGGCGTTAATCAAGAATATGATGGTTATGTAGCTACATATTCAGATGATGTTACAAATGAAGATATTTCAGATATAGAAGGATCTGTTGTTTCATTAGATTCAAGCAATGTGGATAATGCTGAGGCATTGGTAGAAGAAAAAGTAAAAGAAATTGAAGCAGCAACACCATCAAGTTTATCAGATTTAGATTTAGGTGCTGCTGCAAAAGCTAAAGCAAATGATGAATTTGTTATAGCTTTGGATCCAGGACATGGAGGTTATGACCCAGGTTCTACAACATACTCAGGGATTAGTGAAGCAACATTAACTTTAAAGATTGCTAATTATTGTAAACAGGAATTAGAAACCTACATGAATGTACGTGTAGTTATGACTAGAACGGGAGACACAGCTTCTGAATTAGACGAACGTGTTACTTATGCAGTTAGTCAAGGAGCAGATGTACTAGTTAGTATTCATCTAAATGCATTAAATGGCGCCGGACGAGGAGCTGAGGTTTACTATCCAAATTCCAATTATCGTCCAGATTTAGGAGCAGAAGGTCAAAATTTAGCACAGCAAATTCAAAATCAATTGGTATCACTTGGAATTCCTGATCGAGGAATTAAAATAAGAAATATTGATCCATGGGATGATCCATCTTATAACTATCCAGATGGATCATCTGGTGATTATTATGGAATTATTCGCCATGCAAAAAAACAAGGAATTGCAGCAGTGATTGTAGAGCACTGCTTTGGTGACAATGCAACTGATTACAATAATTATTTAAGTAGTGAGGATAAATTACAAAGATTAGGTATTGCGGATGCTACTGGAATTGCTAATGCATATGGTTTGAAAAAAACACCTTTACAATCATCACAAATTATTCAAAAAAATGATTTCAACGGGACATTTGTAGTTAAAAATGTTTTAAGAGATTCAAACCATACAGTACAAGTTAAAATCTGGTCGGAGGCAAATGGAAAAGATGACATTAAGACTTATGATCCAACAAAACAAAGTGATGGTTCATATATAGCAGTATTTAATAAAACTAATCACAATAATGAAGTAGGTAAATATATTGTAGAAACATATGTAGATGGTACTATGTATCATTCGGATAGTTGTATACTATACGACAGTTCGCAGGAAACAACGATAGAGAATGTTGGAAATACGGATACAAATTTCAAGATTACAACAAGTGTGACAAATGTACCAGGAGAGTTGGTTGAGATTCAACATGCGATATGGTCAGAAGATAAAGGACAGGATGATCTAAGGTGGATCTCAGGGAAAAGAAATGGAAATAGTTGGATTACAGACTATTCAACTTTGAGTAGTTATGGAAAATACAATGTACATATATATGCACATATGAATGATGGATCTATGATTATGTTGGGAGCTTATACATTTACAATTAACAAGCCGACATGGGATATAAAGATAGAAAACCAAAATGAAGAAGCGGGAACATTTGATGTGGTCATCAGCAATATCGATTCAGCATCCGGCGTGAGCCAGATCCAGGTGCCAGTATGGTGTGCAGAGGATCAGAATGATATCCAGT
>ENA-OPBW01000642-OPBW01000642.1-human-gut-metagenome-genome-assembly--contig:-NODE-642-length-25498-cov-3.078293_pt1 | contig 25498 bp, 23 predicted proteins | sample MGYA00241070_ERZ501456 | MGnify/ENA primary metagenome ERZ501456 (study PRJEB25962, sample SAMEA2042624) | human gut metagenome | biome: human gut; feature: human-associated habitat; material: faeces...
CTTTCTCTCATTATATCATATTTCCAGCGCTAAGTGGGCTTTGTCAACAGCCCCAAAATGTGTCAAGGTCTTCCGTCTCCCAAACGCTGTTTCGATAGGTTCTTAATGTGTTATATCCACATAATAAATCTCTTATGTTCATAGCATGTTTTCTCTCACAATAGATCGTCCACTGCAGGAATATCCTTGCACAACAACCCCTCAATTTCTGAGAACAAGATGTGCTTTTCGGGAAGTCGGCGATAACGATAATAGCCTATGCAACCGTCAAATATTGCTGGGTGCATAAACACATCCGAAGTGCATTTTTCATCAATGCATCTTCTGGAATACCCACTCCCTCCATGTAGAAATCCCATATCCAGAAGCAACTGAGTGGCAAGGCGCCGTTCCTCGATGGTGTCGCAACAAATTGCAGAACCATCGAGCAGATTATTCTTTAATTCCTCAAGGCTCATTATCAGTACCCCTTAAATGAGGTCGTTTACATCAATTGGATGAAACATACTATCAAAATCGGAAAAGCAGATAGCATTTGGAGGTTGGCATAAGCCATATTCGATTTTGCCAAAACTGATAAAGGGGTGCATATAGGAGGTATCCTTACACCATGGATCGACGTACATTTTGGAATATCCACTGTCACCATGTTGAAATCCAAGCGTAAGAAGCATATTGGTTACCAAACGCCGTTCTTCAATTGTTTGGCATACAATATAGCAGTTTTCCCCTATTTCTTTCAAAAAATTGTCGGTATCCATATATTTCTGCCTCCATCAATTCGTTCCGCTCCACCGCCTGCCTACTCAACGCCTCGACGCACTGTATTACCACGCAGCTTTATATGACACCATAGATGCGTCTTGCGACGCTGCCGTGTCTTCGTGTTGGTCGGCGTTGCCACACCATGTTCCTTCCTCGCCTCGGCTCAGCAGGTGGTTTGGATCTTCATTTTTCTTTATGGGCACGGAACAAAGAGAAACCGTGGTTCCAGGAATCCAGACATGTTCGCCCATCTTTCTTCCTAGAACAATTTTAAATTTTGCGGCATGTTTCGCCACGGTTGGCACGGTGACGGTTTCCTGAAACATGCAAAGGCACGTCCGCAGAGCGGACTGGTGACCCGTGCGGGAGTCGAACCCACGCCTCCGCCTTGAAGGGGCGGTGTCTTGGCCACTTGACTAACGGGCCAAATAGAGAGGCCGGCAAGCGCCGGCCTCATAGGATATACCACTCATATTCGCTTTGCTCCTGCCCGGAGGTTTACCAGCAGCAATATGCCCAGCCCTTAACCTTTTCCCCGGGGTTTTATCGCACTTTGTACTTTGTCCGTTGGTATGTGAACATTGACAAAAACTGACGCTTGATCTTTGATGCGTGATGGTTGAACGATGAAATTTGAACTTTCTGTCCAATTACATACATTCATCCAGCGCATACAGGATTCGAACCTGTGATTACAGCTTATGAGGCCGTCGTCGTAACCACTTGACCAAAGCGCAAGATGTCAAACCAGAAACAGAACACAAATATCTGCCTATGTTCAACATATTGTTTTACTTGAGCCTGCCCTTATTTTTGTTGTCTGTGCCGGCAGGCATAGCACAGTGGGTATAGTCCTGGTTTTCGGAGCAAAGCGATACAAGCTATTTAATTGGGCACACCAGCAGTGTCATATTCCACCGTGATCTCCGTAACGGCGTTGGACACGCTGAGGGCGGAGTCAACCTCCGTTTCAAACGTGGAGATGAAGCGGTCCAGATCTTTGATTTTCTCCTCCAGATGCAGAGGATCAAGCAGATCCAAGGTGTTATCCTGGATGAACTTCTCTCTGGTTGCCTTCATCTCTTCTGTGATGGCTTTTACATCGGTCTGGCGGCCGTAGTACACCTCCACCATTTTGTCAGCCGCCTGGGTCAGAGGATCGCCATTCTTCATCTCAATTTCCATGCGAGCCTTCTTGAGCTGGAATGTCATGGTGCGCAGCAGCATCTTCTTGTAGCTCAGGCCGTGACGGCGCATCTCTACGGCGTCTGCCACGGTATACTTCTGACCGCCGATTGTCACCTCGGCAACGGCGTTACTTGCCACAACAGCACGCTTGATGGCATCCCGGCGTGTGATAAGATCCACGATAGACTGGTACTGACTCACAACGCCTTCGCCATACTCCTTTAGGGATACCCCATTGACGATCGTATTGCTATGCTTGTTGGTCCGGCAGAACTCTGCTTCGGAGATGGTACTGTCAATGCGTTTATCTAGCATTTTCAGCTCACAAAGCGCCTTATGTACGGACATGGTTTCCTGAATCATACGTTCCTCCTCATAATGATTTTTTCGATTTCTTGATGATACCTCTTGGTTTCTTATCCAACTTGACAGGTGGCGGAAGAGGCTGCCACAGAACAACAGGGACATGGGTGTTCCATCGCCCCTTCATCATTGTGGCTGTCTTAACACGCCCGGTATCCAGTTGAACGATAACTTCTATGTATTCCTCAGGTGGGTCTACATTGGGATCGCGCCAAGGCGCAGGTATCTCCATAGGCATTTTCCTTTCTGATATCTGAATTGGTGCCGGCGGGCGGGCGTGACCCGCAAAAGGGGACATTAATTTATGGGGTAGTGTGAGAGAGAAAGAAAGAGGGAAACGAGCCCCCACCGCCGGCAGATACTCACGTTCCCTCTTTACGAACCGCAAAGAACGACTCTTCAAACTCAAGGAAGTAATAGCGGTAATGAGCAGATAATGCAGTTCCATCTTCCCGCTCTACTTCGTAGAAAGTTTCCTCGCCAAACATTTGGGCGTACTCATCCGCTTCCTGTTGTGTAATAAGGTAGCAGTACCCAAGCTCTGTGTGGCGAACACAGGGGAGTCCTTCCCAGACACAGGTATATTCGAATAGTTTTTCAGATTCCTGCGCCGCTTCAAAATCTCGGTGTAGTTGCTCCACTGTCATCGCGTAGTTCTCCTTTTCCTCCTTCGGTTCTCCATCGCTGTCTTAATCGCTTCACACGCAAGGCCAATCACCAAAAGACCTCCGATGGGCATGATTGCAAATGCTATACACAAGTTGATACATGGATCGAATTGAAACAGAATACTTGCTATCGCGTCCATATCTCCTCCTTTTATACCGACATAGCCTGTGCTTTCAGCAGCTCCATCCGCTCTTCCTTTTTCGTGGCAAGCGTAGTGCGAACTACCTGAGCATCTCGGTAGATCTTGGAAAAATATGTTGCATAGGACAAAGGCAGATCCCCCTCCGGAATACCAAGATGATTCTTCAGAACCAGAACATTCTGTTCCTTGTCCTCGCGGAGATCACCGCCGGCAAGAAGCATGGCAAAGATATGCCGGTTTTCTTTCTCTGCACGGGTCAGTTCCTGGTGAGCAATGGTCTTAAATTCCTTTGCCATATACACCTTGCCACAATGACGACAGATAACCTTATCGCTCCCTGTCATAACACTGAAGGTATATCCGCCGCAGGAGCAGCGGGCATCTCCCATATGAACATTAGGGGCCCGATAGAGATCATGGATAACGAGATGAATGCGCTGAGGCTTTTTGCATCCTTTGCCGCTGTATACCCCCATCGCAATTTCCTTGGCGCGGTTAATTCCCCGGTCGATCTCCTTACCGATAATAAAGCTGTACTGACCGTGCTTGCTCATGTTCGTTTCCTCCTGAATTTTGATTGTTTAATTTGGTTCTCTCACATCTCAATGCCGTATGTATCAGTGAATTTTGGGCATGAAAAATCCCCGAAGGAATGATCCTTCGGGGATTTTATGATACTCAAAATTTACTTTTCGTTGATAACTTCCAGATAGGCATCGTACATCAGCATGTTATCCTTATGATTGCGTTTGGATTTGCCAAGACACAGGCGCACCTTATCCGCATTTTTGATACTACGCACATCAACACCTGCCAAGTCCATCTGGTGAAGGCGGTAAAAGCCACCGCTGCGCTGTACATTTCCGTAGTTCATGGTCTGATCATTGTCGTCAGTGCCATTGTACTTGTCACGCATCATAATGATCCAATCGGAAATATTTTTTTTTGTGATCGGCTTACCGACTTTTGAAGAATTTGCAGACAACATTCGTTTAATAAAGAATCCTATGTCATCCGCATAGACAGTAAAAGTGCGATTCTGAACACGCTCTGCAACCCTTGTATTACTGTAAACAGTTAAAAGTTTTCTTATGCATTCTGGCATCGAGGCGACCAGAACTTCTCCTGTAGGGCTGATGACCTTCCCATTTTTTGTATCTACCTGATCATTTTTCAGTTTTATGGCATCGCCACAGTCTATTCCTAACCATGCAAAGCACAGCGCTGCCACGGCTGGCTGACCAGAATCAATTGGGTAGACCATTCTCATTTTGTTGCAAAGTTCCTCCGGTGTCTTAGTCACAAGAGGAGCAAATAGTTTTGCATACGGGAAATCTTCAACGTGATATTCGCGAAAATGGTGTGGTGCATTAGAAACTTCCTGCATATGCCAGTCTCCATATGTTGCAAGCATACCAAGTTGCGTTCGCAAATTCTGTGGTTCAACCAGTCCATTCTCTTCAAAAAAACTACCGATTTCTTCAACGGAAAACCATGCGATATCCTTGCCATATTCATTCTCAAATCGTTCTGATCTTCCAAAGAGAAGTCTATATTCGTTCGCATAGCTATCTGCCAAAGTATTCATGAATTGGCGTTTTATATTTTCGTTGTACATAAAGCGCTCCTTGACACATACTCTACGCACATTTTAGCAAGACTTTTTTCTCAAGTCAAGCAAGCGCGTATGTATCGGCAAAGAGCGTTATGGTATTTTTTATCCTATCATCAGGATGAAAATGCTTGATGCAATTCCCACTACTACCAGCAAAAATGCATTACACAATGCGGCAATAGTGTCAAAATCGATTTTCATTTGCCCCACTCACCTACCATGTTTTGACCGTCGCAAAGCTACGACGACGGTCATCCATAAACGCACAAACAAGTACATCATGGTCGGCTCGTTCTTCATAGTGAAAACAGATTTCGCAAGTGACATCATACCAAGTACCAAATTCTGTTGAGGATAGATGAGCGCCGTATCCGGTGACTTTACAGTCATTCCTGCCATAAAACTTATTTGCAGCAGTCTCAGCTTTCTTAATCTCGCTTTTCAGCAAAGATTCAAATTGCTTCATGTTCTCACCTCCGTCAGTCAAGCACTCAATTACGACTTCTCTGAGGCAAAACGTCACCATACAGCCACGTCCGCGGGCGAGTAATATGCCCCTGGATAGACTTGTTGCGGACACCGTCAGTGGGTTTACCTGTGAGACGGTTGAGCGGAACAGACGTATAATACCGCCCCGCTTTCGTCCTGATTTCCACGAGGGCAAATCCTCCTGTCTGGCTGACAAACAAGACTTTCCCTTTCGTGGTGTAGCTTGTGCCATGGAAACGATAGTCTGGTCCAATTGCGGGGACATCAATGGTCATACCCTCACGAATCGGGCAAGCAGGCACTTTCTTTCCCACAAGTATGTCCTCCTTTCAAATTCTCTCACACAATTTATTTTTGGACATGAAATACGCCTGGGCAAGCTGTCCAGGCATATTATGACACCCAAAAATCCTAAAAAGGGCGCAGAGGTAGCGCGGAGGAAGTACGAAAGCACCGTTTTTATAAACTAAATAATGCCCATCTGTTAAAAACAGGTGGGCACGATTAGTCTATAAACTTTAGCTGAGATCTGACAGATCAATTTCCAACATGTTCTCAGCAATTGCTCTTGACGCTGCATCGCCAATGGAAAACGAAAGTTGATTGCCAAATGTATACTTCTCCGTTAGCGGATTTTCAAACACAATCCAGTGTTTACGGTAACCGGCGGCACGAATCCTTTCTTCACCGCCCCAGATGGACATACAGCCAGGGAGAACAACAGCGGGGATACGCCCATGCTTTTTCATATCATTGACATACGCCCATGTTGCTGCCCCGTTTGCCTGACTGTCAAAACGATTGCAGGTGTTTTCGTCCTGCATGGGAATCACAAGCATATGATACGCAGGCAAATTTCTATGCTTTGTGCAAGCGACTTTAAACATGATACTACCTCCCAAAAGGGCGCAAAAGTAGTGTGGTACGATGCAAAAGGCAAATGATTTTCTTCGCTGACAGGGCAAAATAGGGCCCCTGGAGTTGTTCCAGGGGCCCTACGATTCTCAGGCGGCCTCGGTCTCAGCAGAGGTCTCAACAGACGCCTCGACGGTCTCCGGCACCGTCACAGGGCCAGCGTCAGAGGTATCGACGTACTCACCAGGCATGGAGTCCGCGACGGTCTGATCCTTGGTTTCGTCGCGCTCCTGCTTGTTCTGCCACTCATAGGCAAGCTTGTTGCGCCGGGTATAAATGGCGCGGAACAGATAGTTCTCCATGGACTGGGCATTGCGGACCACAATCTTCCCCGCCTCGTCGGAAGTGGGGCGCTTGCCGGCACACAGGCAGACGGCGAAATACTTCACGTCGGCCTTAATCATCTTAGGGGCATACTCCGCCGGCATGATATCCGTTACCAGGTCGTTGAGCATGTCCACAAGGGCATTCATGCTGATAGTGCCATTGGCGGCAGGCTGCCAGTGATCACCCATGCGGGCACGCTTCTCCACCCAGGCAGAGGATAGGGCATTCCTAGCGGCATAAGCACGCCCCATGTCGTTGGACTGGTTGATTACCACGTTCTCGCAGAAAATGCGCAGCATGTCAGCCCAGTTGCCGCTCAAAGACAGACGCTCCCCGGCGTTATCCAGCGCGGCGTAAGGAATGCGGACCTTGACGTCCTTTTCTTCGGTGGGCAGGATGATAGAATACTTGCCGGTGTCCTTGTCAGCCTTGACAGCATAACCGGGGATAAACTGGTGATCCAGATAGTTGGGCCACATGGTGGCCGGCTCCAGAGTACGCAGAAATTCCACATGTTCGGAGATAACCTGCTCATTGATGGCCTTTACAGCCTCCTTGACAGCCTCTTCCTTGACCTTGGGATTGCCAGACGCAGAAATAACGTCATTGACCTCCTGGACAGCATTGCGTAAAGTCTCCAGTTTAAGCTCCATGTTTCTCGTCATCATTGTAGTATCCTCCTTGAAGTTTGATATTTTAGGGTTATATGCTCAGCAAGGCGCACCGTCAACGTAGACGATGCGCCCTATCAGCATATAACAAGCCCCAGCATGAACTGGGACTAATACAACAGTTATGTTTGTGGCAAACTTCCAGCCCTTGCAGGCTTGAAATCCACCCTATACACAACGCTTCGCAGGATGCAAAGTCTCAGCAGTCCCGCCTTTACGGCTTGCCGTTACCTGTGTACGACGTCAGTTTTTTTCTCGGCTCCATGGTCATGGTTTACCCTTGTTGACGCTGACGTTACGCCCCTAGCTTGCTACTTTCACCGGCTTGCAATGCGGTTTGTAAGGCCACACCACGCCCCTAAAACTAACCTATTCGGGAGCTAACCCCGGGTTAGAGTTATACAGCCATTCACATGCACCAGGGGAACAAGCCGACCTGTAAACAGGTACACCGGCACCCAGTGAAAACTGGGGTTGTTGTCTGGTGTATGGTATGACGTTTTCAAGGTTCACAGGTGCCGCCGAAACGACCACGGACCGCCTTTGACTGCTGCACCGTCCGTCTGGTGCTGTTTGAACTTTTCCAGAGATGATACTTTTTGCGACTTGTAAGCTTTTGAGGTGGGCGGCTTGCCGACCGGAACAAAGCCGGAACGTTTTACAGCTTGCCGCCCCTTTGAGCTTACGAGGGGATTGTATCATAACTTTTGCGACTTGTCAAGAACTTTTTTCGGCTTTGGCTGGCCTCCTTTCCGGTTCTGGTGTGGCGACCTGCCGCCGCCGCTGTCCTTTGACATTTTGGATAGTACCACACTTTTGCCGACTTGTCAATCCCCTTTTTGAATTTTTTTGGGTGTGGCTGCCGGTATCACTTTTTGGCCATATATGGAATCGCGCGCGTAGTGTGGTGGTAGTTTACTGGTGGTATAGTGTGTCGCCCACTTGAATACTATTTGTATTAACTTACCCCCAGGTCAGCCCACCGGCAAAATAGTTAAAAAAATTTAACTATTATACCTCTATGTCGTCTTTCGAGCCTTTTGGGACATAGGGGGTATTTAGACTTTCCAGGGCCCTCTAACTTGTCCTATACCCCTAGTTGTCACTCCAAATCCACATCATTATTTTCAGCTACTCTGATAAAAGCACCAACCAATCAGTATTCTATATGCATACTATTCTGTATATACATCATCAAAAAACTACAAATTTTGAGCATGTTTTAATGGATTCCAAAGAAAAATTTCATTAATTTCGTATAGAATACCAATATTTTTCACCTATTTTCTCCATTTTTAATCGTAAAATATTCATTTTATCTTGACATACCTCACCTAATGTGGTATACTATGATCACAGGGGTGAGAGCCTGTATAAGAGGAAACGAGTCCACAGAGGGGAAATACACATCAAAGGAGCCTGACTATGGCAACGATGATCCCCTTCCCTACCCCTGACTTCAACAAGACCAGAGGATATGATGGCATCGGCGTCAAAGGTCCCTTTGCTGGGATCTCTGTTGCTGGTGCCATTTTTAATGATCCAACGCCTCCGAAGAGAAAGCACTCTGCTGATCCCATAAAAGATCCGGACGACCTGAACCGCATATCAGAGCATCTAGTTGCTACCGGCCGATACAGAGACAATCTGCTGTTTGTGGCTGGCATCAACTTCGGCCTAAGATGTGGTGATCTGGTAAAACTGAAGATCGGACATCTGGTGTACTGGGACAACGATAGGAAGCAACTCTATCCCAACCGCAGCTTCACCATCATTGAAGAAAAGACAGAGAGGAGAAGAACCCTTTACATCAACGAAGCTGTAGCCAAAGCGACTGTTCTGTATATCCAGCAGTTGGCATCCAGGAGCAAGAAGCATGAGGTGGACCTCAACAGCTATCTTTTCAGAAGCCAATCGAACCGCAGTACGTCAGACCAACCAATGGCCGTTAGATCGGTGGAACGACTTCTAAAGGACATCATAAATGAAGAACTTGGAATTGATGTTCATGCCAGTACTCACTGCCTTCGGAAGACTTTCGGTTATCACATGGCTATGTCTGCTCCCGACAGAAGCAGAGCAGTATCGTTCCTCCAGCACGTCTTCGGTCACAGCACTGCTGCTTACACACTTCTGTACATAGGCATTACCGATGAGGAGATCGAAGCTTCGTACAACCGCCTGAACCTGGCACAGGCAGGAATGGATCTCCAGCTCAGCAGTGGCTACAGCCAGAAGATTGTTGGGTAAAGGCCACACCACTTCTGACAACGGCGAAGTGCTTTCAGATGACTGAGAGATACTGCCTGAAAAGCATATGAGGAAGAGTTCTCTTCTGAAGCCGCTGCGGTGTATAGCACGGAGCCGTATGATATATGTTTTCAGACGCTTAGCTGACAGAACCATCCACTGAAATACTTCCTCTTGTGACATAAGCAAGAGGAAAGCAGCTGCGACGGAGTGGTCCCTATGGACTGATGGTACTTACTTCAACGGTGCCGAGTACCTTGACAACTGAAAAATTGGAGACGATAGGAGGACCACGGAGGAGCTCTATAGACGTGGTGAACTGCGTAAATCGACGTTTTGAAAAACATGATCTCGTCAGACGGCTTACAAAATCATGGGAAAAATGATACCTATCCTAGTTACTTCAATAGGAAGCCTATCGGAAGGGGAATACCGTGATACCAAAATCGCGTCCCATACTTTGTTGGACGAGTGGAAACGAGGAGAACAAGGTATGTAGACCTGCGCAAAAAACGTAGATTTAGATTTGAGGGATATCTGTAGAGTTTCAAGAGAAACCCTATTTTTAGTCATGACTAACCATTGGAGTTGACCGTGTTTCTTCTCCGTAAAGGGGGAGCCAAACTGGTATCCACCCCTCCTCCCCTGCTGTGGCCCTTCCCTGTCTCCAAGCAAAAACAGCCGGTATCTTTGTTAATACAGATATATAACTACAGACGTAGTTTCTATTTCTTCACGACCGGCGGAATCAGAAAGGAGAAAATTTTTTGGATCATACTGTAAACATCGTGGACGCCATTATGGGCACAGGCAAGACCACGGCTATGATCCGGTACATCAACGAGTCGCCTCCTGACCGGCGGTTCATCTTCTGCACCCCGTACCTGGAGCAGGTCCAGCGGGTATTGAGTGCTTGCCCGGGAAAAGGCTTTGTTGAGCCAGATGACAAGACCGCGACGAAGCTGGTCAGCATCAAAAACCTGATTGCTGATGGTATGAACATCGCGACTACTCACGCTCTTTTCATGCTGCTGGATGATGAAGCGAGGGAGCTCATCGAGGCCCGCAACTACACACTCATTATTGATGAAGCAATGGATATCCTCGGCATGGTGGACATCACGCCATATGACATCAAGACGATCTGTAAGGAATACTGCGCGGAGGACCCGGACGGTAAGCTCCGCTGGGAGGTCCCAGAGTATGAGGGCAAATTTGATGTGTACCGGCCAGAGATCGAAGCTGGCGTGGTATATCGCAGCAGTCCGATCAGCTTAGTCCGCATCGCGAACATCTCCACATTCTCCGCCTTCCAAGAAGTGTTCCTGATGACATATCTATTTGATGGCCAGATCCACAAAAGTTATTTCGATATGTATGGCTGGCACTATAAACATTGGTTTGTGGCAGGAAATGATGTCGACACATACCGTCTGACGCCCGAGCCGGTACAGTATCAGCCTCGCGACTACTCTCACCTCATCAGCATCAAACATCACTTTAAGGGCGAAAGGCTGGTCACCAGCAGAGGCAGCTTCTCCCTGAGCTGGTACAACAGGAACGTTCACGGCGACGGGCAGCCCACTGAGCAGTTCAACATCCTGAAAAAGCATATGACTTCATTTTTCCGATCAGTCTACAAGGATGGCTACACCGACCCGATGTGGACCACCTTCAAGATATATCGGAAACCGTTGGCAGCTTCTGGTTACAGCAAAGGCTTTTTGCACTGTTCCGCAAAGGCTACCAATGAATATCGGAGCAAAAATGCCCTGGCCTATCCTGTGAACCGGTATATCAATCCCAATCTAGTCAACTTTATCTCCGCTCACGGTGGCAAAATCGACCACAACGCCTTCGCTCTCTCCGAGATGGTGCAGTGGGTCTGGAGAAGCGCCATCCGGGACTGCAAGCCCATTGTCCTATACATACCAAGTGACCGGATGTGCCTGCTGTTCACTGATTGGCTGGATGAGATCAGCGGGAAGAAGCCCCTTGTGGGAGGTGAGAGCAAAGAAAGTGGTCACTGTCTGCTGGTGCCCTGCCCGGGGCTCATCCAACAGCCTGACCGCTCCCCTACCCCACCATCAATACATACTATCAAATCTCATAAACTCAACTTTGAAAATTCACCAATGGTTTGAATATAAGGAGCGGGCAGATGATCCGCTCTGACCTTACCTGCGGCATGACCGCGCAGTAACAAAGATCTGCCCAAGGCGATCGGCCATTGATCCTATGTACAATGAAAGGGTCAATTGCCAAACATGTACTATCTACGCGACCTTACCAACGATTATTATGATTGTGGCACCTGTCTGTGGGATGGTGTATGTGACCAGCTCACCTTTGAAATACCGGGCGCCACATACTTTCCTTCTGAGAGCGGAGTGCGGAAATCGCGAGTCTATGTTCCCATTGAAGGGTGCAGATATTACACCCCCCTACTAGAACAGGAATACATCTCAGAAGTCGAATACTATCAACGAAACCTTGACGAAAGAGCTGCTGTGTACCAGCGCCTCATCGCCGAGTTCCAGTGATCGGAACCGGAAGTGAGGTGATCGTTATCGCTCTTTCGAAACTGTATCCTATTTATAGCTTGCAGACATCAGCATTCTACACCGACGAAGAAGCCGCGCTCGATGAGCGTTTGCAAACGCTCCGGAAGCTGATTCGCGAGGGCGGCACCAGGTTGGGCGAGGAAGAAAAGAAAGCCCTATGTACAGCCGCCGGCGCCGCAAAGCAGGCGCTGAAAGCAAAGATTTCAGAAAATATTGGCATGACACGGGAGGTTCGAAAATCATTTCTGCATGAGCGGAATATTGTCTGTATCTTCGATTCGGATCTGACCCGGTCTCTAAAGATGTGCGAGGAATCTCTTAACGATGCTATTGTCATAGTTAAGGTGTTCTACTTTGGCATCGCTGAGAGCATTATCAAAAATGGATTTACGCTCAACGGCGAGCGATACATATTTTTTTCCGCCTCTGCGGGACAAATACGAACCAAGAAATTTGTGGCAGTTAAGGAGTCCCTTTGGCAGCAGTGCCGGAATCGGCTAACCTGTGGCCTCTCCTTAGATCGTATCAACGCACAAGGCGGTATCAATGTTAACAAATATCTTGCCTATCTGGCTCTCTGCAACAGTGCTACAGACTTGTGGAAGGACTTCGATATTGATAAATGCATTGTGGTGGAGGACTTTGAAACAAACGTCCGAGGTCTGGTGGATTTTATCACAACAGATGATTTTAAGATACACCGGCAGGAGATGGATGTTCCTATCACACACACAGATGGTTGCGGAATGATCCTCCCGTCTGTCAGCAAGAAAAACTTTATGGTGAGGGCTCCTTGGATTAAGGGGTTGCTGGCCTCCTTCCCTTTCGACAAATTTATTCGGGAGGCAAATCGGAGAGACAGCAAAGTTAATCACGGGCTTGTCCGTGATATCTACGGGCAACAGCACGACGTTTTGGCAGAGGGCATCCAGATCATCTTCACTAAGTCACAGTTCAAGCTGTGGAAACACTATGAGAGTTGGGATGAGTACCGATATCTCTTTAAGAAATACGGATGCACGGCCGGAAAGTGCAATGAAGAGGAAACATACATCTCGAACGCTCAGTTTAATTATCAGATGCTCCAAACTTTGGATGATATGTCGGATGAGGAGCTGGATGAGCTTGCGTCAAAAACCAATGAGAGTATCCGTAGAGTGACCTCCGATAGGGACACTATGCTTCGAGTGTTTGGCGCTACAAAATATAATCAGGCCAAGAACCCGTTCCAAGAGTGCCTGTACTTGTATCCTGAGTTGCTTCAGGATGCGCATAGCAGAGACGTGCTTCGATCTCTCAAAAACAAGATGATTAAAGAAGCACGTGGTGGAAGGTTGGATGTAAAAGGAAAGTATCTCTTTTTAGTGCCGGATCTATATGCTGCCTGTCAGTACTGGTTTCTTGGAGAGAAGATTCCTTCCGGTCTATTAGCAGATGGAGAAGTATTCTGCAGAATATATGCCGATGAAAAAGAGCTGGATTGTCTGCGCAGCCCCCACCTCTATCGGGAACATGCCGTTCGAAAAAATGTTGCCGGGGATAGCTCGGAGTGTAAACGTTGGTTCCAAACAGACGCAATTTATACCAGCAGTTTTGATACAATATCAAAAATACTGCAATTTGACAATGATGGAGACAAGGCCCTCGTCTGTGCTGAACCCGTCATTCTACTCGCAGCCAAACGGGCATGCCAAGGCATTGTCCCCTTGTATTATGAGATGGCAAAAGCACCGGCTCACGTCGTGGATTCCGTTGGAATGTACAAAGGCATGGAGGCCGCTTACACCGGTGGAGCTATTGGTCCTATTAGCAATAGCATCAGCAAAATATGGAATTCCGGTCATCCAGACCTTGATGCAATCAAATTGCTGTGTGCTCAGAACAATTTTACGATCGATTACGCAAAGACCCTGTACAAGCCGACACCACCGCCAGATGTGGAGGAGAGGATACGATCGGCGTCTAAAGGCAGGGTTCCCCATTTTTTTATCTATGCAAAAGACAAGGAGGACTGGCATGTAGAGCCTGCCGATGCTTCCGTTGTTAACCGATTGGAGAAGATTATCAAAAAACCAAATTTGCGTTTTAATGCCGAGTCGCTCGGCAAGTTTGATTACAGGATGCTCATGTGCAATCCTGATATAGAGATTAGTCCGAAAGACAGGGCAATATTGGATCTCTATTATAAACTTAGTAAATCCGTCAACTATCGCATGGCGACAGATGACTCAAAGAATAATTACGCCTTTATCTACCATAAGGTCCGGAGCCAATTGCTGGAGATAGAACCTAATATTTACCACCTGACCGATGTGTTGGTTAAGCAGCTCTTCTATGTCAGAAAGGCACAACGGAAAACTCTATTTTGGGAGTGTTTTGGAGATGTGGTATTGGAGAATCTGAAAGAGAACGTAGACCAAAATACCATTATGTGCGTAAAATGCGGTTCTCGGCTACTCCCCTCTCATCGCAGCCAGATCTATTGTCCAAGCTGTGCTAAGATTATGGAGCGTGAGAGGACACGGCTCAGGGCACAAAAATTCAGGAGAAAACAGAAGACAGCGTAACGGATGTGACCAAACCCCGCAAACCAGTGATACCAATGGTTTGCGGGGTTTTCTTGTTTTTACCCAATTTTTGAAAACCCAGTATTTTCAATGGTTTGCGGGGTTTCTTATAAAAAAGTTTGTCACACTTAGGGAGAACAAGGGTTAATGGCGTGATTTACACAGGATACGCAACCGATATAGACCGTTCTCTTGCTTTGATTACGGTCTATATCCTCCCCTATTTCTGCGCCGACCCTGTGGCCCAAAATTTGGAGAAAAGGATGAAATATATTGGTTAAAGTTTCGCGGCAGGAGGCCGATCTGATCCGTCAGAAAGTTCCTGATGCCCACATCACAATTGTCAATCGGACCAAGCCATACAAAAAATACTGGGTGGAGGAGTCCAGAGGCGTGATGCGGTTGCTCTATAAACTGCGTTCTGCAAGAAGGCGGTGAACTAAATGGGTACTGCACTTACCTCCCCCCTCTTTGAAGGCTCTGAGCGGCGCAATGGAGAGTCCTACTTGGACTATATGGTCCGGCTCTTTGAGCACAAAAAAGAGTATGGTTTAGTCTGCGACGACATTGCAGCTCTTCTAAATGCGCAGACCGGCAACAACTATACAGAATGCACCTACCGGAAATACTATGCTGCTTTCAATGATGGCCGTTTATATGAGCGTAAAGATGTGGCTCGGCGTCCTGCCCGTACAATTCTTTGTCTATCGGATTTTCATTATCCCTATGCAGTTCCGGTGGAGATCTTCCAAGAATACCAGAGGCCAGATATTCTTCTGCTCAATGGGGACCTTGTTGATATGCAATCTATCAGCAAGTTCCCGAAGGCGTACCGGGTGAGTCCCATGGATGAAATCGTTGGCGGAAGACAGTACCTGATTGACCTGATATCTATTCTGTCGCCTGGCCAGGTAATTATCAACAAAGGCAACCATGAGGTCCGTTTCGGTAATTATCTTTCTCGGAGCATAGACGGAGAGCTTAAAGATCTGATGCCAGAGACCGCCCTGGATCTCATCGTGAATGATGGGTTTCACCACTATGACAAAAGGGGCCGTGCCAAGATCTGGTATCAGCCAATTAGGGATGTTTTTGAGGATATCGAAATCACATACACCGGAGAGTGGTGGTGTAAGATTGGAAACACCATCTTTGCACACCCTCTCGCATACTCTGGTGGTATTTTGAAGACATCGGAGAAAGCTGCCAACCACTTCTTGCGCGTTGACCCAAATTTTGATGCTCTGGTACTGGCTCATACTCACAAGTTAGGCATGTACCGGGAGGGGAATATCACTCTGTTTGAACAGGGCTGTTGCTGCCTCACCGGCAAACTGAATTATGCTGATGGTAAGCTGTCTATGCCACAGCAGCAGGGATTCTTATATCTATGCCAAGAGCAGGACGGCAGCCTTATGTTTGACCAAACAAAACTCGTGACACTTTAAGAATGGAAGGAATGTAGGATGACAAGGAACGAATTTATTAAGGTGGTGGCAAGGCGCTACCATATGACAAACGAGACAACAAAGGCATGGGTGGAGGCTATTTTTAATTCTTTGGGAGAAGTCCTGGCAAGTGGAGAAGAAGTCAATATGCGGGGCTTCGGTGTTTTCCGTCAGAGACTGACCCGTCCCAAGATTGGTAGAAACGCCAGGACTGGAGAAGCTGTCTATATTCCGGAACATCGCCGTATCCGGTTCGACCTTTGTGACAAGTTGGATAAGGTTCTCAATGGGGAGGCTGAGCTGGAGGATCTTGACAATGGGACCGATGGGATATCTTCTCTTTTTGATGATGATGATCTGATAGAGCGGTAGATCATACCCCGGCTTATAACGTCTATTATATTATACAAGCATGCAGGAATATGTTTGATATGATATATTCTTGTCTAAAAATATATCGCAAACAACATAATCTGGCTTGCATGTCAGGACGTCCTGCTTTTCTCGAAGCCTTGCGTTCCCACGCGAGGTATTGATGTAGAGAAGGCGGGACGTCTTCAATTTGCTTTCGGAAATAGCAGAAGAGAAGGACCGCAACAGATATTTATGAAAGGAGAAGTATGGCGAGAGTTACCAAATACAACAAGCTTACTTCCCCTGAATTGCTCGCGCAGACTAATCCGGAAAACCTGCAGCTAATGGAAGAGTTCCTGGCTTACCTGCGCTCGATGAAGCACAGTAAGGGGACGATCACTGGATATCGGAGTGACTTACGAATTTTCTTTGTCTATGTGATGCAGCACTGCCAGAATAAGCATTTTACAAAGCTTACCAAGCGGGAACTAATTGGTTTCCAGAACTGGTTGCTCAATGACAATGAAAATTCTCCGGCACGAATCAGACGCATCAAGAGTGCGATATCCAGCCTTGGCAACTACATTGAAGATATTTTAGACGACGAGTACGAGGGATATCGGTCTCCTATAAAAAAGATTAAGAGCCCCTCGATTCGCGCTGTTCGCGCAAAGACAGTATGGGAAGACCAGGAGATTGAGGATCTTTTGCAGAACCTGTCTGATATGCGGCAACATGAAAAGGCATGTGTCCTTGCGCTTGCTGTTTATAGCGGGCGGCGGAAATCTGAACTGCTTCGATTTAAGGTCAACTATTTTGATGAAAAGAATGTTGTGTACGGTTCATTGTATCGAACACCGGAACCAATTCAGACCAAAGGAACTGGCGGCGGTAAAATGTTGGTATGCTACACCCTGAGAAATAAATTCAAGCCTTACCTGGATGCATGGATGGAAGAGAGACGGGAGCGAGGCATTGATAGCGAGTGGCTGTTCCCAAGCACAAAGGACCCGTCTCTCCCCCTTGCAGTGACGACCCTGGATAGATGGGCGAAACAGTTCTCAGAGATGACCAACAAGCCGTTTTATTTCCATAGCCTGCGGCACAAGTTTGTTACAGAGCTGTCCAGAAGCGGTCTGCCAGACAGCGTTATCACAAAAATTGTTGGGTGGGAAGATCCTTCCATGTGCCAAGTTTATAATGACAGAGAAATTGACGAAGAGTTGGGACAATATTTTGATGAGCATGGAATTAAGAAATTGGCCCCGGTTGACTTGTCTTCTCTGTAGGAGGTGACTCATGGCAGGAAGGCCTAAAAAAAGCATATCTGAGTCCCCCATGTCAGTCATACCAGGCACTGCAAAACCCAGGGGACGACCGCCGGCCGGGAAAAAACGAAATGATCCGGGTTTGCATGGAGATCCAGCCGGTACCACTTACCGCTGTACCTGTTGTGGGAAATACTATCCCGCTCAAAGAGGGAATTTCTTTCCTAGCCGCTCTCAACTCTTTCAGGGTTGGGGCGGCTATTATCCTGTTTGTAAGCCGTGCATGGAAAAGTATTTCGCATGGATGGTATCAACAATTTACAGTGGGAATCAAATGGATGCTCTTCAGAGGGCTTGCGAGTTGATGGATCTTTACTATAAGGAAGAGGTGGCTGTGACCGCCGATGTAAATGGAAGATCTGGTTCAACTTTGCTTAGCTCATACCATACCAGGATTGGACTTTCTACTGCCCGTAAGGACAATATTTCTTATATTGATACCATACTGGATACGCTTGACAAAGAGAACAGTGCGGCGGCTAAGATTCGGAAAGCTGCCGAGCAGGAGGCAGACCGTATTATTGCGGACGCAAAAGAACAAGCAGCAAAACTAACGGATGACGCTGCCCGCCGTCTTACGCTTGATAATATACCGATTGAAGTTAAGCGGCGCTTTGGATATGGCTTTGAACCAGAAGAATACATGTACATGCAGGAACAGTATGAGGATTGGATTTCGTGCTATACCTGCGATACAAAAATTCAAGAAGAACTGTTTAAAAACATCTCCCTTGCGCAGCTCAACATTATCAAAGCGCAACAGGCTAACGGTGATGTCGCAAAAGCCACCAAGGCATTCAATGACCTGGTTTTGATGGCTAACATTGCTCCTCGGCAGCAAAAGGACTTGGTTGGAGAGAACGATACCTTTGGCACTCTCATTCAGAAGTGGGAGGAGGAAGAACCTATTCCCGATCCAGATGAGAAATGGCGGGATGCGGATGGTATTAAGAAATACATCTCCACCTGGTTTTTTGGACATCTATGCAAGATGTTCAAAATTGAGAACGACTGGTCAACGGAATATGAACTGGAGCTGGCCCAGTATACGGCACACCCCCCCTCCTACGATGGTGACTTTGATATCGATGGAGATCCTGATAGGGAGGTTCCTATCGATGATGACCAGTAACATGCAGACTCAGGCCAGGTCGGTGACAGATGCGGAAATCCAAGCTGCCCGTGAACAGCATATGATGAATACGGTAGCTAAACGGGCCAGTTTTTATCGGGCCAATCCTCACAGATTTGCAAAGGACTATCTGCACCTGGACCTGTATATTTTTCAACAGATCATACTCGTCCTAATCAGCTTGTCCACAAATTTTATGTTCCTTGCCAGCAGAGGTATTGGCAAAACATTTATTATGGCAGTATTTTGTGTGATCAGATGCATCCTGTATCCTGGGTCGCTGGTTGTTGTTACAGCTAAAACACGTGGGCAGGCATACGAAGTGATCGATAAGATCGAAAAAATCCTTGTTCCAAAATCTGCCCTATTGAGGAGCGAAATCAATTTTAAACGAAGTGCCTTTAATTTGCAGAAGGCGGAAGTGGTTTTCTACAACACATCCTGCATCCGCGTTGTTACAGCTAACGATAACTCACGTCACTTCAGGGCAAACGTGTTGCTGGTAGATGAGTATCGTATGATTCCCTTGGACACGCTGAATACTGTCCTACGGGAATTTTTGGTAGGTTCAAGAGATGCGGGATACCTGAGAAAACCGCAGTATAAACATTTGGCGGAGCGTAATATGGAGCTCTATGCTTCTTCTTGCTGGTATACCAGCCATTGGAGCTATCGTCTGGCTCAAGATTATTTGAACAACATGATGATTGGCGGCAAAAAATATACTATCTGCGGCTTACCTTATCAGCTTGCCGTTCGGGATGGTATCCAGTCCAAAGAGGCTATAGAGGATAAAATGACGGAGAGCACGTTCTCCTCGGTGAAGTTTCAGATGGAGTCAGAAGCCTTATGGTTTTCAGACACGGATGGGGGCTTGTACAGTTATTCTGACATTTCTAGGACATGTAAGATTGACTATCCTATGCTTCCTAGCTCTGTTACAGAACTGGTTCATGATCCAAAAATTCTGATACCGCCCAAGAGGACAGGTGAATACCGTATCTTGTCTGCTGATATTGCTGTTATGGCATCCGTTGGAACCAAAAACAACAACGACGCCACTTCTATTTTCGTCAATCAAATGATGCCAACCAAGAGTGGGCGCTATCTCAACAATATCGTGTACACGGAGAATTATGAGGGTGCTCATACAGAAGATCAGGCACTCATCATTCGGAAGATGTTTGAGGAGTATGAGTGTGACTATATTGCCATAGATGCAAGAGGAGTCGGATGGGGCGTTGTTGATCTTTTACTTCGCGATCAGGTGGATTACACAACAGGGCAAATATATCCCGCCATTAGTTGTTTCAATGACGACGACATCGCTGCTCGCTGTTCCAACCCACGAGCACAGAAGGCGATTTGGGCTATCAAAGGGAACGCCCAGTTTAATTCGGACTGCGCCCTTGGACTGCGCGAAGCTTTCCGGCAGGGGACTATCCGATTGCTGAAGCAGGAATACGATTGTGATGATCAGCTTTATGCAATAAAAGGTTGGGACAAGCTCTCCCCTTCTGAGCAGTTGACACTGCGGATGCCCTACGTCAACACATCACTCCTTATCAATGAACTAATCAATCTGGAGTATGAAGCAAAAGACAGTGGTATTAGAGTACATGAAAAATCCGGCATGAGAAAGGACCGTTACAGCTCACTTAGTTACAACTTGTATGTGGCACGAGAGGTGGAACGGAAATTACAAAAACCCCGCCGGACAGAATCCAACGCTAACATTATTCGATTTAAGATGCCTGACATTAAATCATTTAACGCCAGTGCAGGAAGGAGGCGATGAGCAATAGCAATTAGAAAGAAAGAAAACGGGAAAGCGGCTCCCCATGAGGAAACTGAACAGCAGCGTCAGCGCAGAGAGGCATTTGAACACATACTCTCCTATGCTAAGCTGTTAAAAGCTCCTCTCTGGGACATCAATGATCAGACAACCCGGTCAACTGCGCGATATACTCGTTACACCAAAGAGGACCTGATGAGTTACATGCAGGCTCCTTCAACAAACGAGGCAAATATCCGAAATGCAAGTATATATATGTTTGACTGTTCGTCTCAGTACAAACGTCTGATCCTCTACTATGCTTTTCTTTTGACGTGGGCCTATACCATCGCCCCCGTTGGATATGATCCTGAAAAAATCAAATCTGATGCTTTCCGAAAAGCGTATTACAAAGCGTCTTCGTTGATCGAAAGCATGAATCTTCCACATGAGATGCAGAGAGCGTCAACTATTGCCCTCCGGGATGGTGTTTTATATGGAGCAACATGGACCACAGGCAACTCTTTCTACATACAGCGAATCAACCCGGATTACTGTGCCCTGACATCTATTGTTGACGGCACTTGGGGATACTCTGTGGATATGAGTAAGATCCAAGAAAAATATCTTCCCCTTTATCCTCCGGAATTCACGACAATGTACAAGGCTTATCGAGATGGTGGGTCTAAGTGGCAAGAGGTTCCTGAATCCATCTCATTCTGTCTGAAGGCGGATGAAACAAATTCCGCCTACAGTCTGCCCCCTTGGGCATCAACGCTCCCCATGCTCTATGACATTGAGACCTACAAAGCGCTCCAGGAAACGGCTACCGAAATAGCCAACTACAAATTGCTGGCAATGAAAATAAATGTTGATGAAGAGGGTACACCAACCATCGACTGGCCGTTAGCTGAAAAATATTATAAACAGCTTTGTGCGTCCCTCCCGCCATTTGTGGGTGCAGCATTAACGCCAATGGATATGGAATCGTTTGAGTTTGAGAAGAGTAACGGCACAAACGACGTGGATACCGTCAGCAGAGCGGAAGAGCAGTACTGGTTCAACACAGGAACAAGCGCTCTGCTCCACGGTTCGTCGACCAGCGACACCGCAGGAACGCTGAAACTCTCTATCGTGTCTGACGAGGAGATAATGTTCGGGCTGCAACGGCAAGCCGAGCGCCTGATTAACCGTATTCTGAAAAATTTAAGCGGAACTGCTAAGTTTAAGATCAACTTCTTACCCATCACTCGATTCAACCAAGACACACAGGCATCCCTCTACAAAGAAGCTGCCACCCTGGGTATTCCTGGTTCTAAGGCCGCTTATGCTGCTGCTGTAGGGATACCACAACATGATCTTCTGGGTATGAACTATATCGAGATGGAACTGCTGCATATGGATGAGCTTACACCACTGACCAGTGGGTATACAATTGGGACAGATGCCGGAGGAGATGCTGGTGGACGCCCGTTGAAAGACCCGGAGGATTTGAGTGATGAGGGTGAGTCCACCAGAGAAAAGGACAGCAATGAAAATGTGGTGTAATGTATGGCAATGCAATATGTGTTTATAAGAAGCCCTTTGAAGGCAGCGCAACTGCTAGAGAAGGGTTTTCCTTATACCCAAACGCCTCTTACAAAAGACAAATCTGTCTTTATTTTTGAGGCCAGTGATACTCTGTGTGAGTATTTATCAGAGCATTTTTCCGCATCGGAGTATACAATTTCAAGTCAGGCACTGATGTGTTTTTAAAAGGGGGTGAACCATTGGAGAATAGTACGCAGTATCAGAATATCATGTGCTACAGCAAGATCCAACCAGTCAAGCCAATTAATTCGGAGTTCACCCTCTGCAAAGTATACGTGCAGGGCGTTGGGAAAAATCGTAACTATAGCTACATGTCTCGTGAAAATATCGAACGGGCAGAGCCCACTCTCCACTATATACCTGTTGTCGGTCATTTACTGACTAAGTATGATGATGACGGAAATGAAGTGGGAAAGTACTTTGGCGGACACGACTACGTGCTGACAGAACAGTGGGAGTACAAAGCTGAGACTGTTCCTTTTGGCGTGGTGACAAATGATCCAGTGGAGTTTGAGGATGTGGAGGAATATGGCAATGTAGTACCATATTTGACTGCTACCGCTATTCTCTGGACTGGACGGTATCCGGAGCTGAAAGAAGCAATCTATTCCGATGACTGTTGGTTTGCACAGAGCATGGAGATAGCGGTGACACAGTCCAGGCCGTATGAGGAGGACAGCAACTACATTGAACTTTTGGACTGGACTTACAGCGCCCTTTGCATTTTGGGCAAGAGCGATGATCCGGAATATAACACGGAACCTTGTTTTATTTCCTCTCGGTTTGTCCCTCTGACCTACAGCATGGAACGAGAAAAATTCAATGCAGCTATGAGCGAGATGCAAGAGCATCTCGCTTTTATATTATCACCCAAGAAAGGAGGAGAGACAGAAATGGATCATGAAATGATCGCGTCCATTTTGTCCGAATTCGGCCTTACTGCCGAAACTATTGACTTCGATACGACTGGGCTGGATGAGGAAGGGCTTCGTACTGCAGCCAAGGAGTTTGCAGATGCTCACCCTGCGGATGGAGCTGATCCTTCCGATGCTCACACAAATGAGGATTTTACCTGTGAGTTTGTCGCCACCTATAACCAGCGACTGGAAGCACTCCGGAATGCTCTGGACAGCGCGGTGGTTAGAGATCCGCAGGGCAACGTTGTCTCCGCTACCCACTATTGGGTGAATGATTTTGATGACACCTTTGTCTACGTGGAGCGGTACATGTACAGTGCCAACGGGGATGACAAAACCGACCATGGCCGATTCAGCTATTCCATGGACGAGACAAGCAACACCGTATCCATCACAAGTGAATTTGAACTCATGCACCTGGTATGGCTTACCACAGAGGAAAAGACCAAACTGGAAACCTCCCGCAACGCTTTTTCTGAGCTGGAGGAACTGCGCAACTACAAGGCGGACAACGAGCGAGAAAAGAGAAAGGCAGCTCTGGACGATCTGTTTGCACAGTTTGGCGATCTGGCCAACATGGAAGACTTTGCTAATCTTCGTGAGGCCGCCGAGGACGCCGATACGCTGGAGGAAATTGAGACGAAGCTGTATGCCATGCGGGGCCGCCAAGTCAAGGGATTTTCCAAGGTTCCTGATCAGAAGCGCGGCACTGTGAAAATTGGCATCACTGAAGATCTTCCCAACGATGAACCTTACGGCGGTCTTATGACCAAGTACAACTAATTAAGAAAAGGAGAAACGAATATGGCTTACGCAATTCTGCGGACGGACAAGATGATGTCTACCCGCGTTGAGTCTATGCTGGTTACCTTCCGGTACCAGGAAAGTTCTGTGGATGCTCCTATTGAGAATGGCAACATTGTGGAGCTGGCTGGCCTGATGGATGGAGAGCGTGAAGTCTTTCAGGCTAAAGCCCCCACTGCCACTTCCTCTCTGGACAATTGTGTTCTGGTTAGCGGCGTGGAGCTTCTTTACGACGAGAGAGCCAGTATGCGCAATCTGAACAAGTTCCGTAATGAGGCAGGCGATAACGTGCGTGGGCGCCATTTTCACAGCGGTGACATTTTCAGTGTCACTAAGGAGGCCATCGACGGCGAAGCGGCTGTGGGGAACGCCATTGAGCTGCAGGCTGGTACCAAGATGAAGTGTGTGGAGAGCCCTACTGATAGTACCACTCAGGTGGGCAGCGTAATCGAACTGGATGGCGATTATGTCGTTATTCTGGTGGCCTAATGAAGGGAGGTAAAAACATGGATCGCACTGAAATGAACAATGTTGTGAAGCTTGCTCTGGATACCATTCATGGTAGAATCCAGGGCAATTTTTCTAAGGAGGATGCCTCTGAGACCCTTCGTAAGGCCTTTATTGAAGCTAATGGTGGTTCTACCACCATCAACATCAAGACCTTCCACCGTGGCAACCAGCTGTTTGATATCATTGAGGAGCTGCTGCCCTCCATTGTCCAGGAGGGCCTGAAGGGCGACGAGTTCTTCTTCGACCTGGTGGAGTATCGGAATATGGCCGAGGGCGATATGAATGAGTTCTATACGGAGGATCAGTCCGAATTCATTGTCGCCGATGTGGCTAACGGTACACAGGGCATTCGCCGTCAGAGATTGAATGCTGGCGAGACCCTTAGCATTAAGACTTCCCCTAAGGGTGTCAAGGTCTACGAGGAGCTTCGCCGCCTTCTGTCTGGTCGGGTTGATTTCAATACCTTTATTGACAAGGTGAGCCAGGCCATGACTAAGGCTCTGCGCAACGATATCTACAACGCCTTCAACGGCATTTCTGCCACTACTGCCGGTCTGAATGGCACTTATGTAATCAGCGGCACTTTTGATGAGGACAAGCTGCTGGAACTGATTGAGCACGTGGAGGCAAAGACAGGCCAGACTGCCAAGGTTGTCGGCACCAAGACCGCCCTGCGTAAAGTCTCTACCGCTGTTGTGGCTGATGAGGCCAAGAGCGATATGTACAACATCGGTTACTATGGCAAGGTAGCCGGCACCGATATGATCGCTGTCAAGCAGGTTCATAAGACCGGCAGTGACACCTTTATGCTGGACAACAGCAAGCTGTATATTATCGCTGGCAGCGAGAAGCCCATCAAAGTGGTCAATGAGGGAGAAGGTCTGATCGTTAACGGTGATCCCACCGGCAACGCTGATCTTACTCAGGAATATACCTACATTCAGCCCTGGGGTGTGGGCATCATCTTCTCTACTGTTATGGGTATCTATACCATTACCGACTAATCTCATAGCGGGGCCCAGCAGGGCCCCGCTCTTTTTGAATGAAAGGAAACGATATGGCAGCAAGAACACAGACTTCACGCTCTAAGGCGGTTATGCCCGATGAGTCTTCCGT
>ENA-OPBW01000662-OPBW01000662.1-human-gut-metagenome-genome-assembly--contig:-NODE-662-length-24842-cov-4.456449_pt1 | contig 24842 bp, 38 predicted proteins | sample MGYA00241070_ERZ501456 | MGnify/ENA primary metagenome ERZ501456 (study PRJEB25962, sample SAMEA2042624) | human gut metagenome | biome: human gut; feature: human-associated habitat; material: faeces...
CTAGTTCTTGATACTTTGAGGTTAAAAAGTTGAAAATCTCCCAATGTTGGCTCACACTGATATCAAGAACCGAATCAAAATGACCACTAAAGCTCATATTATTAGGGACAAGATAAACATATTGATAGAAATCTTCTTTCTCCAAAATGAGTGTCTCTCCTGCACCTTTCATCAGTTTTTTAGCTACTATTTTATTTAGGCGAATTGTTAATAGTTCCATATCTCCCCTAATCAATCATTTCATCTAACCAGTCAAGTGAGGCACTTCGAACGCCCATGACCGCTTTTAGAGTGCTATAAGCCATGTTTTCTTTTTTCGTAATGCCTTTGGTGCGCTCCTCTTCATTAGTAGGGGCAAAATATCCAATATTATCAATTGAGCCAATGGCGCAACCCTTCCCTTGCAAAAATGCAATTCTTCCTTGCAACGTCCGAAAATCTACATTTAGAGATTGAGCCAACATTTTACCGTTAATTGCTTTATCAATCCCTTTATGGTCTGCCAGTATTTTAATAATGTTTTGATCTATTTTCTGTAAGTCAGTTATCTTCATTCATATACCCCCAAATTCTAGTGATGGTTTCTAAAAATTGCTCATAGCTTGCTCTCTGTCTAGCTTCGCCAATCAAGGCAAACATTAAAACAGTAATAGCTTCGTTGCTTGTATCGCTGATAAGATACTCTAAATTGTCCTTATTACTTTCATTTTCAAGAACATCAATTGTAATTTTCATGGTTTAGTTTCCTCTATCTGTATTTTTATAATAGCCAGCTCTTTGCCTAGAATTGGCACTTGTTGCGTGCATAAGTTGCTTTTCACTCCGCTGGGTAAGATAATACCTGCACTCGCTTCAAACTGCTGTATCAAGTCATATTTGACCGCTCGTGCGTTGTGAATAATCTTAAACGGGTGTTTACCTGCTGGACTAAAACTATTCCGTCCGTACCGTTTTAAAGCCGTGTAACCTTGGTGGTGTTCTATCATTTCGCTACCTCATCAAATAAGCTGATTTCTCCGCCCTCTTTTTCGCCCTCAAAGCGGACACCGTGCTTATATTTACGAACTTTAAAGCTATAATCAACTGTGCCTGTATTGGCGTTTAATGGGTCTAATTTTTCAATCTGCTTGTCTGTGAGTTCTGTATGATAGGCTTTTAAACTTCGCAACCCTACGCTATCAATACCAGCCACATAAGCGCAAGCTCTAATAATATTTGTCATTTTCTCAATCCTTTAATAAAATTTGCCTTGCCTGACAAGTTACTATGTATCTATGATGATGAACTTGCATATATCATCGATTAAATAGTAAATAAGTGAAGTCTTATATTTTGGTTTATAGCGATTCAATCCGTGCTTTTCCCAATTATCAAGTGTGCCGTCTGATATATCTAAGTCTTCCATAACACGCTTTTTAGAGATATAAGGTAATACCCGCTTTTCATTTCTGATTTTGAGCTGTGTACCAAGATACTTATTAAATAAATGAATGATTTTATCCACTAAGCCACGGGCAACAAGGTTTATTAAAGTGTCATCATTCATTTTTGCCTCCGTTTTTACGTTTAGAGATAACTTCCAGTACTGCATAAGTAAGTTTATCCTCACTAATTCCTAGCTCATTAGAAAGCTCTGAAACATCTTCGGAACTGATAATATCAAATGCTGTCATTGCCTTGTGCTTGGTTTTTCTACGTTGTCTTTCCTGACGAATACCACGATTAAACGCAACATTATACAGACATTCGTAAGCAAAAACGCGTTTCCACCCCTCCCAATCGTCCTTATCTTGTTTATTTAACGATTGAGATACATCTTTTTCAATGGCTTCGATTAATGGATACAACCCGTTAGGGCTGTCTGCTTTCTTTTGCGTTTGCTTGATTTCTTGCTTAATGCGACACCTTTCAGCAATAGCTTGAGAAATTTTCATTTTAAAAGGATTTCCCTTTTTGATATAAAGTATTCTGGTTATCCGTTCACCTTTTATATCAAAAGAAAGTAATGTGCCGTCATTGCTGGGATAGGCATTTAATTCAAATGTTTTAAATTTCATGTCTTACCCCTTAACCTTTCGTCATGTATCTAGCGTATGAAGTTACGTTTCTAAACGTGCGTTCTAAGCCTCGTTTGTTCCAAACCGTCCAAGTATGAGTGCTTGGGTCAAACTGCACTTGTGCGCCTGTACGTATGCCGTGAGTGGGGTAAATTACGTCAATTGTATTATTCATTTTGTTTTTATTCTCCAATTTGTTATAATTAGAGTAAAGCAAAGCCCTGCAAGGCTTGCCTTACAATAGTTTAAAAGTCGTTTTGATGGGGATCACTTACGGCTTTTTTTGTACGATTATTTAAATTCATCTAAACTAACTCCCAATGCTTCTGCAATCTTAACGACTGTGAGCCATTTAGGATTTTTTGTATTGCGTTTTTTAATTTGGTGTAACTGCTGGGGACTTATGCCTGTCATTTTGGCAAGCCGATACTCGGTTATGCCTTGTTTGTCTAATTGTTGTTTGATTTTGTCCCACATTTTTATGACCTTTCTTGTTTTAGTAGTAAACTGCGTGTATAATAGTTGATATATTTAATATGAAATGGAGTAATGCTATGAAGTATAATGCTTTTCAAGAAAATGCTAATTCTATAACGGACGAAAAAACGTTAATAAATTCGCCAATGACCTGTCCTCATTGTTTCAGACAAATGAAACCAGATTATATTGAAACAGTTATTGTTCACTATGAGCAAAGAAGTCGATTAACTAGAAAAGTAGCTATTTTGAAGTGTACATATTCTGACTGTCTTAAGCCAATAATGAGATACTATGAAGAGCATTCAGTAGTAACAGTGGTTGGTGTTCAAGCCGACTATCGGGAGTTACCGCTAAGCTATTCCAAAGAGGTCAAGACTGACCTACCTAAAAATATCCAAGAGCTGTCTCCTAATTTTGTAAATAACTATAAAGAAACTTTATTAGCAAAAGAATATTGTCTGAATGAGCTTATAGGTATGGGGTATAGAAAATCAATAGAATTTTTAATTAAAGATTTTGTTTTAAAGACAAATCAAGCAGAAAATCTAAAAATAAATAAAATGCCTTTAAAAACTGTCATTGAAAACTATCTTACTTCTAATGAAAAACTTCAAACCTTGGGACTTGCCTGTGCATATTTAGGAAATGATTTCACTCATTATGAGCGACGAAATTTAGATAAAGATATTGAAGACTTAGAAAGGTTTTTAAGACTTTTAGTGAGCTATATAAGTAATGAACTAACCTTTGCTGAAGCAGATATTTTCGTCAATCCTTAACACTTTCATTATCAATGTTAAGGCGTGCTTTTATTTGGTTTATGCTTTCAATAATATACCGTTGTTGAGCAAGAATTTCGTTAATAGCTGTACCTAGCAATTCATTCATTTTTCACCTCCTAGCCCACTCGGGCTTTTTAATTTACTAAAAAATTGTTTAATTTCATGAAACGCCATGCCTATTTCTAACAGTAAGATAATGCTGTCAGTATAGCGCCAGAGCGTTTCTTTTTGTTCTGCGGTTAATTTATCGCCTGACTGTTTAAAGGCTTTCATACTGCGATATTTTCCGCTTGTCGTAAGCTGTGCGAGTAAATCAAAAATGATTTTGTGATAGTACGGCTTCGACTGTTTGCTGTTTGTTATTGCGGTGTTTAATCGATTCATGTTAGTTAATCTTGTAAGCTTCACAGACAGCAGTTATAAACTTGTTAACGTATGGTGTGCCTTTTCGCTTTCCTGAAAGGATAGCTGAAACATCTTGCTTAGGGTATCCTGTTAATCTAACTAGTGTTTGTTGTGTCCAGCCTTTAGCTGACAAATATTGCTTAATTTTTAAACGCTGTTCGTCCATGTTTTGTGTTGTATCAATCATTTACGAGTGTTCCTTTCGTTTGTTGTGTAAGATAATAAGTAAGTCGTTACGTATATTTATTTTTGACAAAATGTATATGTTTGTGTACAATGAGTGTATAGAAAAATCACTTAATAAACTAACATCTACGGCTGGGGAGCTTATCGAATTTGTTTATAAGGGCTTTTTGCTTACTTTTTATCTGACATAATTATAATAACACAAATGTATACTTTATGTCAAATTTTAACTTACGTATTGTATTCTTTTTTTACCAAAACGATTTGAAAGGCACGAAATGACTATCTTTGAAAGAATTAAGGAACTATCTAAAAAAAGGAATATCTCCGTAAAAGAACTTGCTTTGCAACTCGGTTTTAGCGAAAATTTATTCTATCGATGGAAAACTACAAATCCAAAAGCGGAAGACTTAGCAAAGGTTGCCGACTATTTCAACGTATCTGTGGACTATCTACTGGGGCGTGCTGAAGCTAAACCAGTCAATGAGCCGATAGACTTGGCGGAAGTCGCAAACTCTGATGATGACGCTATTTTTGACAGTATTCTAAGTGCTGGCGGTCGCCCTTTGACCGAAAAAGACAAAGCTATGATTAAATTAGTTTTTGCTGACCGTTGGGAAGAATTGCAACAAAAAGCTAAAGACTTGAAAGATAGTGAAAAATGAGGGCGTTAAATGAATCAAGAAGAATTGACCGCTCTTATAGTAATCAAGATTGAAAACTTAGGCATAGATTACAGAACGTTTGAATATGATAATCAAAGAGCTTGGATAGATACAAGGCTTTGTATTGGCGGATATAATCCAAATACTGCCACACCCTTTGACCATGCTCATGAGTACATGCACGCTTATTACAAAGATAATAGACGGCTGGGCGAATGTGATACACTAAGCCCTGCGGAAAAGAGAGCCAATAAAGAGGCTATCTTAATGCTTTGGGATTGGTTCATACAAAATGGCGGTAACTTTCAGGATATAACACAGTTCTGTGAGATAACTGGTTGCCACTATGACGCCACTAAACGACTAATAACATCAATGTGCTGTGATATGAGTAATAAGAGTTTTAGAGACTGTGCCATTGATTACATCAGCCGTTTCGAAATCATCACGCTCGACACGTTAAATATATACAACTTCTTAGACTTCTACGGTTATCATCACAACGCTTATGACGAGGCTCGTGCGTTGCTGTATGAGCTGTGCTGGTTTGAGTTGGTGGGGTAAAAAAGGAGGAAGCATGAAACTATCGGACTACTTAAAGAGTATTGATAACTTAGATGAAAAAATGCAAAAGGCTGTAATTATAGCTGAGTATGAGAAAATGTTTGGAGAACACTACAGACTACCACAAGAACAGTTTGCTGACCTGATGGAATTACCTTTGCCAAAATTAAGAAGAGTTATTCATGAAATGAAAAAAGCAATAGATTAGAACTTTAATAGTGCTAAAGTCTATATATCTGTGAACCTTAACATTTATTAACATAGCCCTAAAGGTTCAAAAAATAACCAAGGGGAAAATGCCTGCGTTAAAAGGCTTGTAGCAACTCGCTATAAGATTAAACCTTTAGTATTATTTAGTACTGGTAACGCAAAAGATGACACTACCAAAGTTATAAGATGTGCGAAAACCAAGTAATAACAATGGTTGACGGATATAATGAAACAGTTGAAAATAACTGTATTTGTTAGTTTTTGTCAAGTAGAAAAGGATATAAAAATGAAAGTAAATAATAGCGAACAAAGAGGAATTAATAAAAAAGTAATTGCTAAAACTATAATTTTCTTATTTGGTTTATTAATACTTCTAATGATAAGGGTATTTTTAAAAATTAACTTGATGCCGTCAATGTTCATTTCATTGCTTTTTGTAGTAATATTATTGAAAAATCCTGAAAATAAATATATGAAAATAGGACGTATAGGTCTCATTGCCGTTTTATCGATTCTCTCAATAATTTCTTTAGTGTTGCGATGAACAGTATACTATAGCAAGTCCTAAATTTTAGGAATGCAAAATAAAAAGCGCTTGTGCGCATGATATTTGTAAATCTATGTGTTTCCAGTCACTAAAAACTGGTAAGGAGTAATTTATGAAAAATAAAAAACATATCTCTACGGTTGGAGTATTATTGTTGTTTGTAGTTGTGCTATATCTAATCTATACCGCCATAGAGTACTTTCTTTTTTAAATCATAAAAAATAAAATGACGTAACAAGTCAATTTAATGCTTACATTTGCCAACAATTAAACAAGTGTTTTTGTGGTTGTCGTTTGGTTGCGAAATGGTTGACAGCTTCCCCATTTATATGGGGAATAACTACATGTAAATTTTGTATGTTGCTAGAATTTGCTGTGTATTTGTAACTACGGAGCTATGACATTTTTGTTTTGAATGGGTACACCTCAAAGTTAACCCTGACCCTACGTGATGTCGGTATAGACTTTGTCTAGTGTTGATAACCTCCACAATTTTGAGGGCGTTAAAATCTTTACACCCTGAACCGCTGTCAGTTTGCTTACATTTTGCAAGTAACTGACGAGCTAAGTATTAACGAAGTGATTCTTCCCTCCGTTAATCGTCTCAACTTTCTGCAACAAGTGGCAAAAACGAAAATTTCGTTGTTGTTATTAAGGGGTCGTGATTCGCGACTTGCTAGGGAGGAACGAATCGTTACCCCTTTTTTTAGTGTCTCAGATAACGAAGGATACTTTTTCACAATTTTGTGATTAACCTTGTCTAAACCTTGTTAGTTTTATCTAGCCATAATCTCATTTTATTTATATGTTTTTGGTTTCACTTTTTTCTGAAACCAATAATAGGATATGAACATTTTTGCACAAATCTCTATAGGTTCACTCTAAACGCATAACAGCCAATTTTGCCGACGTTAGCAATAATGAAGATGTAAATATTTCTTACTAGTTGGATTTAACCCATAAAATAAAACAAGCGTATTTTCACGCGAAAAAAATGGCTTAATAAAGCTGTTTATCAGATATTTTCTATCAAATCACTCGTATTTTCTAGCGTAAATGGTTTAATTTGGAAAATAAAAAAAGCGCCCTAGTTTGAAATAGGACGCTCTGTGCAAAACTTTAGAAAAAGTTTATGTTTGGAATAAATAGATTATACAACATATTCTATAATTTGTACATTAAAAAGCCACTCGAAAGAGTAGCTTAATACTTGAAAGTAATGACATCTCAAAATCATTATACTTTCATCTTACACTTTTTTATATTCGGTTTCAAATTAAGAAATAGAGACATAGTTATTACAATTTTTTTGTTAAACTACCTGAGGTCGCATTTTACGACTATTGCCACAATCCAATTAGGACAAGGAACTTTTCACTTTACCTCAACTATCGGAAATTTACGAAAGTTCATAACGTCTGTGATGACAGGTATAAAATAAATTATAGAAAGGTTTAATATGGCTCGAAAGAAAGACCCTCTTATAACATTTATGATGTCTCTAGGCGTATTTATATTGATGGTACTGTTAATCATCCTTGCTATACGTCTGTGGCAGGTACAGGCGTTTGGCATTCATCAACCTGTTAATTTAAGATAGAAAGGTTTATTATGAAGCTACCAACCAAATATAAGCCAACTGATGTGATATGGTTCATTTTAGCTATAGTAACTTTAGTTCATGCTATCTCTCATAATAATTTATTGTGGGGGATTCTTTCAGCATTTCTTTTTTACTTCGTGCTTGATCCAATCGTTTAAATTATTTTTTTTGAAAGGAGAATATGAATAAGGACAAACAATCATTTATTATTGAATTAGTTTTTATTTTACTAATTATTATTTATGCTGTTCATCAACTGGCATAAAAGGAAGAACAAGCTATGAAAAGAGATGACATCATTAAACTATCAAACGGGCAGGAAGCTACGATTATCAGAGGAGATGAGTCTGAATTAAAGAATAGTTATATCGTAAAACTTGAAGACGGAGAGCTAAGAGTAATTGATAGAGAAACCCTAACGCTAGCCAAGGATGTATCTGATATTAGAGGAAGGCATATCAACCGCAGACAATGATATCACGCGCCCAGTCAGTTAATAGAATGCGCGTGATGTAAGGCTTGTAGAAATCAATATAAGCTTATTGTTCACATTTGCAACTAGTTATTTACTACTTTTTACTTAACCATAATACGTGCAATCACTGAACCACGTTAAAAGCTGATAGGAGGAAATATAAATGTTTAAAGCAATCAAAGAAACAATTAAAAGCTTTATTATATTTTGGGCTATTAAAAAATTATTTAGTTTTGCTTGGCATTCTTTCACTTCTAAATAACTATCAGTCTGTTTCTTATAATCTGTTACCATTGATACCTTACTGTTACTCTTATTTTAGAGAAAGGTAACAGTATAAACCCTTGATATAACTACCTTTATAATACTTTGTTACTCTTGTTACCGTAAATAATACTATATCAGTTGAGAATTTAATAACTCTATAAACTAATAAACCAGTTAACTAATTAATCGTATAAGCTCTAATAAAAATATTTCTCAATCCTCGTACATGCCTTGCCTGACATTAGTACAAAATGGAAAGGAAGAAATAATATGAATATTAAAGAATATATAAAAAAAGACGGTACAAAGGTGTACCGAACTAACGTTTATTTAGGCGTAGATAGTCTGACTGGTAAGCAAGTACGAACAAGTGTAAGTGCCAATAGTAGAAAAATGTGTGATATTAAAGCACGCCAAGCTATAAATAAGTTTATCAATAATGGGTCAACAATTGCAAGGGAAAAAGTGGTTTTTGATAACTTTGAATCTTTGGCTTTGAGTTGGTTTGAGAGTTATAAGCTGACGGTTAAAGCTAACAGTATACGTTCAGTGAAAAATTATCTAAAAGTTTATATTTTACCAGCTATTGGGACATACGTTTTACCAAAAATAACTCCGATGTTATTACAAAGTATTGTTAATGATTGGTCTAAGAATGCTAACACTTCTGAGATTACTAGCGGTAAACGTGAAAAGGGTAAAGGTAAAAACTATAAGATAATGCTCAATATCATCAAACGTATCCTTGATTATGGTGTGCAATTAGGAGCGATAAACGACAATCCAGCTATTAAAGTTTTTCCTCCTAAATTGAAGGTAAGAACTGTAAGTAAGATTAAGTATTTTGATGATAAAGAGCTGAAAATGTTCTTAGAATATCTTGAATCATTAGAGCCAAGTATAGAGAACCAGCTACATAATGCCTTATATCGTCTATTATTGGCTACTGGTTTACGTATTGGTGAGGCTTTGGCTTTGAATTGGTCTGATATAGACTTCTCCGAAAAACTTGTTAATGTAACAAAGACAACTTTACAGAGCAGAGAAGTACAAGATAGTCCCAAAACTAAAGGAAGTAATAGAATTATTTCGCTTGATAATACCACTTTACAAATTTTAGCCAATTGGCGTAAATTCCAAAATAACCATAATAAAGTGATAGGTTTGTCTGATAGTGTAGTATTTTCTTATGACGGTCAAAGATTGATTTATGAGAGCGAAAGAGCGCGTCTTTCTTCTCACTTGGAATCAGCAAGGCTCCCAAATATCGGATTGCATGGTTTCAGACACACTCACGCTAGTTTGTTGATGAATAATGATGTGAACCCTAAAGAAATACAAGAGCGGTTGGGACATTCTAAAATAACAACAACCTTAGATACATATAGCCACCTTGCCAAGGACAAGAAAAAAGAGACTGCCGAAAAGTTCAGCAATATCTTAAAAGCATTGTGATTTTTTTAGCCGAACGTAGTAAAAAGCGTAAAAAAAGATAGTTTTATTCAGTGGAACGCTTGTTACAAAGGGCTTTATAGCTCTCTCTTGTTATATAGTTTTATTATAGCAAATGGCACTTATTTTTTACTGATAAAACTTTAAATCAAAGTTGAAATCACAAAAAGAGCCATATTTTTTGAAAAATTCACAAAGTCAGTGTAAACTTGAGATAGGTTTTATGAATTTAATGCGAGAAAGGAAGCGAGTCTTAATACTTTTTACTAAAAGTAGATTTGCATAGGAAAATATGGAACTCAATGATTTGAAAGATTCACTGACTGCTTTAAAATATGGTGAAATTGCAACTGTCGCGATGATTGACCGAGGCGCATATGCTGAAATTGAAGAGTCTATTGAAGCGGAAAGTAAAGATCAAAAGATAAATTCTGGAATCTTTAAAGAGCTTGCTGCTACAGTTAAAGATGAAAACGAGGATTTAGTGGTAGTTGGTCGTTCAGATATTGATCAGGCACTGACTCCAGAAGATTTTTCGCGATTTATCGGTCAGATGACCAAGGAAAAACATATTATTTTTGTTGAGTGTCTCTATTTGGGAACAACAGAAATTAAAGGTTTTCTTAACAGCTTGAAAGAAAATAATCTTTTAGAAAATAGTAAATTGGTTCTGCTTGATTTGCCGCAATTAGAATACATGATGTTGCGAGACAGTTTAGCTGGACAATTTAAATTATAAAAAAGTTACTGACAAAATTATCGCTCAATCTGTAAGTTGCGTAAGCAAGCAGATAGGAGTGATAGAATTTTTGTCAGTAACTTTTTCTTATTGTTCACGGTTTTCTCTTTGATAAAGGCGAGAATTTTTCATAATATCTTTAAAAGTATTAATGATTGTTTCTTGATAAGCAGAATTTTTAATATTTTGGCGAGCCAAATCTAATACGGCTTGTTCGCGAGAGTTATCTAAAATAGTAATTTTTTGTGCTTGTTTTTCTTGGCTAATTTCTTGAACAATTGTCATACGTTTCTCAAGAAGCTGAACGATTTCTTGGTCCACTTGGTCAATGTTGTTCCGAAGTTCTTCTAGTTTATTCATGGTTTTTATTATATCAAAACTAATCTAAAATTTGCCTTTAAAAAATGATATAATGGATTATATTATTTTTGAGGAGCAACAAGATGAATAAAGAAGAAAAAATCGAAGGTTATGAGTTGCTTAATTTGCAACTAAAAGCGCTTCTTAGTGAACAAAATTATACACTTTCAAACTTAGCCAATGCAAGTAGTTTACTTTGGAGCTTTTTGCCTGAGCAAGTTTATACAGGTTTCTACCTCTACAATGGTGAAAAATTAATTTTAGGGCCATTTCAAGGGTCTGTGTCTTGCGTTGAAATTATAATGGGCAAAGGGGTTTGTGGGGAATCAGCTCAAAATCGTCAAACCATTATTGTTGAAAATGTAAAGAAACACAAAAATTATATTTCTTGTGACGGTCGAGCAATGTCTGAAATTGTTGTTCCAATGGTTAAAGATGGTAAATTAGTTGGGGTTCTTGACTTAGATAGTTCAGAAATTGGTTTTTATGATGAAATCGACCAAAAATATCTTGAAGAATTTGCTAACATTTTATGTGAAATGACTGATTTTAAATTTTTTGAAGTAGGTTAAATCAAAATTTTAAAGGGTATCGGAGAAAAAATGAGTGAAATAGTAAAAAAATTTATTGCTGACCGTTTTGGGGAAAAAGAAGGAACATCTGTAAATCCAGGTAATATTGGAGATGTTCGTGAATTTGCGCAAGAATTAGGAAGTTTTCTCTATCAATTACATCGGCTACCAACAACAGATGCAAAGTCACCTAGTTTTGAAAATGCTTTTGCTGGTTCTGATTTGATTTTCTTTGAAGCTGAGATGATAGAACTTTTGAAAGTCTATCAAAAAGTTGTTCCTGCTGACCTTTTGCAAGAAAAATTTGATTTTGCAGCAAAAACAAAATGGTCCAAGAAACCTGTTTGGGTTTTGGGAGAATTGCTTACGCAAAATTTAAAAGTTACTGACGGAAAGTTAGTTAACGTCAAAATTACTGACAAAGCTGTTATTGGTGATCCAGCTTTTGATTTAGCAATTGCTTGGACGATTTTTGATGAAAAAGCACGTAAAATATTTTTTGCGGCAACCGAAGCAGATGAGGCAACGATTAATCGAGCAAGAATGTTCGCCCTCAGACAGGCCCTCAGAAATTATCAATCACAAGATATTGATGAATTGATTCAATCACGTGATGCTTCAACTGAAATTTTAAAAGACTTAAACTATAGTCTTGGGCAAGATTTCTATTGAAACAAGCGGATATGAAAAGAATACTAAGTAAAAAATTGGAAGAGAAAAATGGCATATCAAGCATTATATAGAAAATATCGAAGTCAAAGATTTGATGAAATGGTGGGGCAAGAAGTTGTAGCAACAACATTAAAAAATGCGATTGTCAATCATCAAATTTCACATGCTTATCTTTTTTCTGGTCCAAGAGGGACAGGGAAAACCTCAGCAGCTAAAATTTTTGCTAAGGCAATAAATTGTCCTAATCAAGTGGATGGAGAGCCCTGCAATAATTGCTTTATTTGTGACTCAATCACCAAAGGAAGCTTAGATGATGTCATTGAACTTGATGCGGCATCAAATAATGGGGTTGACGAAATTCGAGAAATTCGAGATAAATCAACTTACGCAGCTAGTCAAGCTACTTACAAGGTTTATATTATTGATGAAGTGCATATGCTTTCAACAGGGGCTTTTAATGCACTTTTGAAAACACTAGAAGAACCTACAGAAAATGTTGTTTTCGTCCTGGCTACTACTGAATTACAAAAAATTCCAGCAACCATTATCTCGCGTGTTCAACGTTTTGCTTTTAAATCAATCACAACAGGAGACATTCGGACTTATTTAGCAAAAATAATGGCTGATGAAGGACTTGAATTCGACGGTAAAGCACTCGATGTTATTGCTAAAGCAGCTGAAGGTGGAATGCGTGATGCCCTCTCTTTATTAGACCAAGCCTTATCGTTTTCATCAGGAAAATTAGAAGAAAATGATGCACTACTTGTCACAGGGTCGATTGCTGCAGATGCTTTAGTAACATATGTTGCAGCACTTTTTGAGCATGATGAAGCAAAAGCGCTGATGGAACTTGATAAGATTTTTTCTGAAGGAAAAAATATGCTTCGATTTACGGAAGATTTATTAGCATACCTTCGGGATTTACTCTTGGATAAAAATTCTCAGTATGACCGTGGTCAAATTTTTTCATGGATTGATATTGCAATTGAAAGTTTGAAAACGATAAAGGAAACGACTCAAACAAAAATTGCGGCAGACGTCATGACCATGCGTTTGGCTGAAATTGGACAAAATAATTTACTGACAGCTTCGCAAGGAGAAATCCCTAATCAGCTGACAGCCGAAATTGCTACTTTAAAAACCGAAATTAATCAATTGAAAGCTCAAATTTCAGCTGGTCAAATTCAGGTAAATTCAGATTCACAAAATAATTTACTGACAGAAAAAGTTAAAGGCAGTTCGAAACCAATAGCATCTAAAAAACGCCAAATTAACAAAGATTTAATTTATAAAGCTTTGGCTGAGGCGACAAATGAAGCTAGAAAAGCTGCTCTAAGTGCGTGGCCAGAACTTGTTGGTTCGGTAACTAAACCGGCAGACCGAGCTTTACTTAATAATACAGCCCCTGTTGCTGCGTCAGAAAATTTCCTTGTGGTGACTTTTCCTCATGAGAATCTTGCTAAAAGAGTCAGTGAAAATGAAGAATTGCAACTTTTTTGTGGGAATCTCTTGAGTTCAATTGTTGGATTTGCGCCAGAAATTATCTCTCTTGCTGAACAAGACTGGCAAGAAGTTCGAGCAGAATATGTTTCTAATTTAAAATCTGAAAATGTTCAAGAAGATGAAGAAGATGAAAAAGAGCCGGATGAAACGGTAAACTTAGCTAAAGAACTCTTTGGTGAAAAAGTAGTTGAAATTAATGATTAAACTAATAAAAAAGCCGCTCATTGAGCGACTTTTTTTAATCTTTATGACGACTTAAATCAACCTCTTTAAGGGGGATAAGTTTCGTTTTGTTTTTAAATTTATAACCCAAGTAAAGGATGAAGAAGAGTGGGATTGCGGCATACATGATGACACCTTGCACCCAAGTTTTACCAAAAAGAAGCATTGGGTCTTGGCCGAGTGTGACTAAAACGGTCATAATTAAGGCTAAGATTGGACCAAATGGGAATAGTTTTGCATGATAAGGTAATTTTTTAACATCTTTTCCTTGAGCGACATAGGCGCGGCGGAAGCGGAAGTGGCTAATTGCAATCCCAATCCAAGCAATAAATCCTGTTAAACCAGAGGCTGAGACGAGGAATGTAAAGAAGTTAACTCCGTAAATTGATGTCAAGAATGTGAGTAAAGCAACAGCAGTTGTAGCTAATAAAGCAATGAAAGGAATCCCGTTTTTTGAAGTTTTTGAGAAAATCTTTGGTGCGCCACCATCTTTAGCTAGTGAATAAAGCATCCGAGTAGAGGCATACATTCCAGAGTTTGCTGCTGAAACGACAGAAGTTAAAACAACGGCGTTCATGATAGAAGCTGCAATAGAGAGACCAACACGTTCAAATACAATTGTGAAAGGGCTTTGAGCAGCTGAATCTCCTCCAACTAAGTGGGGGTCGGTAAATGGAATGATAGCCGCCATCACGAAGATAGATAAGATATAAAAGACAAGAATACGCCAGAAGATAGAGTTCATAGCTTTAGGAATTGATTTTTCAGGATTTTCAGCTTCGCCAGCTGTAATTCCGAGCAATTCTGTTCCTTGGAAAGAGAAACCAGCGACTAAGAGTACGCCGAGAATCCCTCCGCCGGTAGTGAAACTACCAAGTCCTCCGACAAAACCATGATTACCAACTGAAAGATTTTTAGCGACGTCAATATGACCGCCCATAATTCCAAAAATAGATAAGAAACCAATAATCAAGAATAAAACAACAACAGTAATTTTAATGGCTGACAACCAATATTCAGTTTCGCCAAAAGTTTTAACTGATAAGGCATTGATTGCAAAGACAATAATTAAGGCAATCAGTGAAAAAATCCAACTTGGAACATCTGGTAACCAGAATTTGATACAAAGGGCAACGGCTGTTAAATCAACCGCTACGGTAATTGCCCAGTTTAACCAATAATTCCAACCTAGAGCAAAACCAAAAGCTGGGTCAACATAACGTGTTCCATAGTCTGAAAAAGAACCAGAAGTGGGTAAATAAGTGGCCATTTCACCAAGTGATGTCATGAGGAAGTAAACCATTGCTCCGATAAGAACATAGGCAGTCAGTGCACCAAATGGTCCTGCCGTGTGAATGACATCGCCTGAAGTCAGAAACAATCCAGTTCCGATTGTTCCGCCAAGGGCAATCATGGAAACATGACGTGATTTTAAGCCGCGTTTTACTTGCGTCTCAGTAGTTGAGTTTGAAGAATTTTCCAAAATTCTCTCCCTAATAAAATTTATTCTACACCGACTTGTTTGACTCAGACTCAACCTTACTCCTGTTTAGTTTAGAAAAGTCTGAGAAAAACAAAAAAAGCAATCCTACTAGATAGAATAGATTGCTAAAGGTCCGACAAAATTTTAAAAATTTTCTTGAACGAATAGCCCTCCGCATGGTTATTAACCATTTGCGACAGTCTAGTGAGTTTTTCTCACTAGCCCAAGAACTTTGCTGAGCAACAAAATTCTTTCGGCAACCTCTCCTCCTCTAAATACGCGTCTTTGTTGTGCTCCAACTCGGCGTAGATTCATATCAGTTGCGACCTCTATCGATGTGTTATTTGTAATTCTAGCGCAATTTTAAGATGATGTCAAGGAAGAGAATGTAAAATTAATTACAAATAATCACTTTCTTTGTAAGTTTATTCATTTGTCATTTATGATATACTTATGAGGATAGGACTGCTATGTCAGTCAATAAAAATCAGTCTTTTTACTGAAATTTTCTAGGAGCAAAATATGGATTTTATTCGTGCCATTATTTTAGGTATTATTGAAGGAATCACTGAGTGGTTACCTATTTCCTCAACAGGACATTTGATTATTGCTGATGAATTTATTCGTCTTAATCAATCAGCAGCTTTTAAAGAAATGTTTGATGTTGTGATTCAGCTAGGAGCAATTTTGTCAGTTGTTGTTCTTTATTTTCATAAACTGAATCCATTTAATAAGTTAAATCCAACTGATAAACAAAAAACACCACGTGAGATTCAATTAACTTGGCGTTTGTGGTTGAAAGTTTTGATTGCGGCTTTACCAGCAGCGATTATTGGTTTACCACTTAATGACTGGTCGGACAAACATTTTTACCATTTTGTTCCTGTTGCCTTCATGTTAATTATTTATGGGGTAGCATTTATTGTCATTGAGCGTCGGTGGGTACCAAACCATGAATTTTCCGTAATGAATATTGACCGTTTGCCTTATCGTGCCGCTCTTTATATTGGATTATTCCAAGTGCTGTCTTTACTTCCAGGGACATCGCGTTCAGGTGCGACAATTGTCGGTGCTTTATTAATTGGTGTAAGTCGTGAAGTTGCCGCAGAATTTACCTTTTTCTTGGGTATTCCAGTTATGTTTGGGGCTAGTTTCATCAAAATACTTCACTTTTTCAAAAATGGGAATTCTTTAAGTTTTGAACAATTTGGGGTCTTGTTAGTAGCTTGTATAGTTGCCTTTGGGGTATCAATGGTTGCCATCAAGTTCTTGACCGATTATGTGAAAAAACATGATTTTACTTTCTTTGGGAAATATCGGATTGTGTTAGGGATTATCCTTCTTATTTATGCAATGTTTAAAGCCTTTTTGGGCTGAGAATGAGATAAATTATGCCAACTCTCTTTAGTTGGTATTTTTTATTTTAAAATAGTTCTCTTTGCTGAGGGAAAGTTTAAATGTATTCTTGCTAAAAATAGAAAAAAGTGATAGAATATAACTCTGTGGGAAAAACTCACAACTTACGCAGGACTCAACCTGCGTCATTAGTCCAAAAGGAGGAAAAATCAATGACTAAATACGAAATTCTTTATATTATTCGCCCAAACATTGATGAAGAAGCAAAAGCTGCCCTCGTTGAACGTTTCGATGGAATCTTGACTGACAACGGTGCTGCAAATCTTGAGTCTAAAGACTGGGAAAAACGTAAACTTGCTTACGAAATCAATGATTTCCGCGAAGGTATCTACCACATCGCAACTTTTGAAGCTGAAACAACTTCAGAAGCTTTGAGCGAATTTGACCGTCTTGCTAAGATCAACCTTGACATTCTTCGTCATATGATCGTTAAAGTTGAAGCTTAAGAGCTTTCATTTCTAAGGAGAAGTTCATCATGATTAACAATGTTGTATTAGTAGGACGCATTACTCGCGATCCTGAACTTCGATACACCCCTCAAAATCAAGCTGTCGCAACATTTTCATTGGCTGTAAACCGTCAATTTAAAAATGCGAATGGCGAACGTGAGGCTGATTTCATTAACTGCGTTATTTGGCGCCAACAAGCTGAGAATTTGGCGAATTGGGCTAAAAAAGGAGCTTTGATTGGGGTAACTGGTCGAATTCAAACACGTAACTATGAAAATCAACAAGGTCAACGCGTTTATGTGACTGAGGTTGTGGCTGACAGTTTCCAAATGTTGGAAAGTAGATCTGCTCGTGAAGGTATGGGAGGCGGAACTTCTGCTGGTTCATATTCTGCACCTAGCCAATCTACAAATAATACTCCACGTCCACAAACGAATAACAATAATGCAACACCGAATTTCGGTCGTGATGCTGATCCGTTTGGTAGCTCACCGATGGAAATTTCGGATGATGACCTTCCATTCTAATAGGGTGAAATAATTGACGCTAAAGCGCCTAATTATTTCACGGAAACCGCTATGGCGGATTTCCTAACCCTCTTACTAGTTATTATGAAAAGCAGAATCGGCTTTTCATAATAACTAGTAATCCTAAGGAAACTTTAAACAGACATCTAAAAATAATATAAGGAGAAATAAAATGGCACAACAACGTCGTGGCGGCTTCAAACGCCGTAAAAAAGTTGACTTCATCGCTGCAAACAAAATCGAAGTCGTTGACTACAAAGACACTGAACTTTTGAAACGTTTCATCTCAGAACGTGGTAAAATCTTGCCACGTCGCGTGACTGGTACATCTGCTAAAAACCAACGTAAAGTGGTTAACGCAATCAAACGCGCGCGCGTAATGGCTTTGCTTCCATTCGTAGCTGAAGACCAAAACTAATAAATGAAAGGCTGCTTCGGTAGTCTTTTTTTGTATAAAAATTTGATAATTAGAGTTGATATTTACTGACAGAAAGCTCGGTTCTGTCCGAATTTACTGACCAGAAATTTGTTAGAAAAAGAGAATAGATTGATAACTTCATCAAGTATTTTTGATTAATACTATGTTTTTGTCAGTGAATTTATGATAAAATGGACAAATGATTGAATTGATAATAGGAGCAGTGCTCTTAAGTTTGTTAATTTATGGAATTTTTATAGAGCCTCATTTGATGAAAGTGAGACATGTAAAAATCGCTCAAAAACAAAATTTAAAAATTGCTCATTTTACCGATACCCACTTTGCTTGGCACACGACTAGTCGTCGTTTTAAAAAATTTGCTCGAAATATTGCTAATGAACAGCCAGATTTAATTATTTTTTCTGGAGATTTATTTGACAAGGTTGCTTGGGCAAAAAATCGAGATTGGACTGATTTACTGACGATATTGTCAGAACTTAAAGCTCCTCTTGGGAAATTTGCGATACTTGGTAATCATGATTTTGATGATGAAAAATCGTCAAGGTTTGTTGAAGAGTTTCTAGAAAAAGCTGGTTTTGTTCTGTTGAAAAATTCATCAGTTGTCAAAGATAATTTATCTATTTCTGGGGTTGATGACTGGCGTGAGGGACGGCCTGATTTTGAACTTGAGCCTATTGATGCAACATTTTCGCTTTTAGCCCTTCACGAACCGGATACTATTTTAGACATGGAAACAATTAAGGAATTTGATTTAATTCTTTCTGGTCATAGTCACGGAGGGCAAATTCGGATAGGAAATTGGCGTTTACGCAATAAGGGGTCAAGTAGTGCTGATGCTGGTTTGTATCAGCTCAATGACCGAACAAAATTGTATGTTAATCGTGGAATTGGTTTGACTTTCTTACCTATTCGTTTTGGGGTGCCTCCAGAAATTGTGTATTACTACATCTAAAAAAATCTGTCAGTAATTTTGACAGATTTTTTTATTTTTTTATTTAAAAATTTACTGACAGCTTTGTTAAAAATTCTGTCATTACATTTCTCTTGCAGTCATGATCGTTTCGCGTCCCATATTATCAACGGCTCGGTAGTGTAGAGGCCATTCAGGATTAAAAGGGTAGCCAAAATCAACGAGGATGGTTGTTGGACTATTGTCTTGAGAAAAACGAATAGAAAGTAAATTATCCGAATTAACCAAGTCAAAATTGATAATTGTTTCTAGTGGAAAAACGCCCTTGAGGTGATGGTCAATAATAAACCAAAAGGCATCAATGACTTCTCCAGGAATTGACGCAACGGTATCAAAACTTGCGTAGCGTCGTCTAGTGTTAGAAAATGACATAAAATCACATCCTTTCTATAAGATAAATGGATAAATTCTAGGAAATACGGGAATCTCGAATGACTTTTCGGATTTCAGATAAAGTCCCTTCAGAAACATTTTTCATTTTCATTCCGTACATCATAAACAAGGCATCAAGCAAACTAATTTGAGAAACTGTGGAAGCAACGGCTTCAGGTCGAAATGAAATTTCTTCAGAAATTGAAATTAGCGCAACATCGGCCGCTTTAGCTAAAGGTGAACTCGCAAAAGAAGTCAATGCAATAATTGGAACCCCGCGACTCTTCAAAATTTCAACCAAGTGCATTGTATCTCTGTTTTTTCCTGTATGTGAAATAACAAAAGCACAATCGTCGCTCGTTAATTTTGCAGCCTGCATTTGTTGAAAATGAAAATCCTGATGATAAACGCAGTGCAAAGGCATTCTCAAAAATTTATGAAAAGCAATTAATGCAACAGCGTTTGAACCACCCAAACCAAAAAAACCGCAAGTGCTGGCATTGAGCAAAATTTCCATGGTTTGGTCAAGTTCTCTGTTAGTGATAAGGTTTAATGTAGAATTTAATGATGAAATATTGCCGTTGAAGTTTTTTGTCAGTATTTCTTTGTAATCGTCAGTTGGTGAAAGTTCGCTAAAAAATTCATCGTTTCGTGTCGAGTCAGTGGCATGAATGGCGAGTTTTAATTCTTGGAAGGAATTAAAGCCAATTTTTTTAGAAAATCTGGAAATTGTAGCCGTAGAGACATGAGTTTTTTGAGCAAATTCCTGAATTGAAAGCCTCGCTGCACTATCAATATTCGCAATTAAATAGTCAGAAATTGCCTGATCTGATTTACTGAGGTTATCATAATAACTTCGGATTCGGCTGATTAAAGTACGCGACATATCAAGCCTCCTTCTAATTGACTACATTATATCATAGCCAGTAACACGAAACAATGTTTCATGTACTGACTATCATTTTATTGGGGCCGAACGATGCGTAGGATAGCTGTTGTCAGTTTACTGACTTACAGATATGCTAGTTGTTACACCTAGAGCGGAGTAATAAGGTATCTAGGGAGTTCGCTATAGCGTGTTATAAGTAGTGATACTCAAGATTTCTCGATTTCTCAAAAATTCCAAACTCCTAACTTGAAATTTTTTTGACAAATCAGAAAATATTTTACAAAAAATATTGTTGACAAATGAAAAAAATTACTTATACTAAAGTTATAAAATGAAAGCGATGCCACGGAGGAAAAAATGATGAAATTTGGTATGATTGGTTTAGGGAAAATGGGAATGAATCTTGTGAAAAATGCCGTTGACCATGAGATTGAAGTTGTTGCTTACGATCTAAATACAAAAGCGGTAGAGGAAGCTAAGGATTACTCAGACAATATTACCGCTGTCAGCACAATTGAAAATTTACTGACAGAATTGCCAGCAAGCAAAATTGTTTGGTTGATGCTTCCAGCAGGAACTCCTACAAATTCAACGATTGAAATGCTCTCTGAAAAGTTGTCAGCTGGAGATATTCTGATAGACGGTGGAAATTCTAATTACAAAGATAATTTAGAACAAAATAAATTACTGACAGAAAAAGGAATTAAATTTTTTGATGTTGGAACCTCTGGTGGAATGGCTGGAGCTCGTCAAGGCGGGAATTTTATGATTGGTGGAGATGATGAAAAATCTTGGACAATCATAGAACCAATCTTCAAAGCAATCTCAATGGAAGATGGCTACCTCTATACAGGGAAACTTGGCAGTGGTCATTACTTGAAAATGATTCATAATGGAATTGAATATGGGATGATGCAAGCGATTGCTGAAGGATTTGAAATTTTAGAAGAGTCACCATTTGATTATGACTATGAAGCCGTTGCAAAATTATGGAATCATGGTTCAGTAATCCGAAGCTGGTTGATGGAGCTTGCTCAAGAACAATTTTCAAAAGACCCTAAACTAGACCAAATTATCGGTCATGTTCAATCTTCAGGAGAAGGAAAATGGACCGTTGAAGAAAGCTTGGACTTGGGCGTTCCTGCCCCGGTCATTGCCTTGTCACTAATGATGCGTCAACGCTCATTACAAGAAGATACCATGACTGGAAAAGTAGTTGCCGCTCTGCGCAATGGCTTTGGCGGGCATGACGTAGAACAAAAATAATTTACTGACAGATGAGAAGTGTGAGCTAACTAGGACAAAAAACTTCTGTCAGTAAAAAACTACTGATGATGAAAGAATTTAAAAGTCTGTCAGTAAATATATAGAAGAAAAGGAGCCTAAATGCAATATTTAATAGGCGTCGATTTAGGAACCACAGCAACTAAGGCAGTGCTTTTTGAGAAAAATGGAAAAATAGTTGCAAGTAGTAGCCAAGCCTATCCCCTCTATCGTGATGCTAGTGGGATGGCAGAAGAATCTCTTGAAGAAATTTTTGAAGCAGTTTTAGTGACAATCAGGGAAGTTTCAATTAATTTAGAAGATGAAGATGAACTTTTAGCCGTTTCATTTAGTACACAAATGCACTCGCTAATTGCTTTTGACGAAAATTGGCAGCCGCTTACAAGATTAATCACTTGGGCTGATACAAGAGCAGTAAAATACACCGAACAAATTAAGGCCTCTAAAAATGGTTTTGATATTTATCGAAGAACCGGAACGCCTCTTCATCCAATGGCTCCTTTATCTAAATTTATCTGGTTAGAAGCTGAACATCCAGATATTTATCAAAAAGCAGCCCACTATTTGGAACTTAAAGGATACATTTTCCAAAGACTTTTTGGAACAAATAAAATGGATTTATCAACCGCAACAGGTACAGGTATCTTCAATATATTTGAACTTCATTGGGATAAAGAAGCGCTAGAGATGACTGGAATCAAAGAAAGTCAATTGCCTAAAGTAGTTGAACCCTATGAGATAGAAGAAAACCTTCCTCACGAATATGCCAAGAAAATGGGAATTCAAAGCAGCACCAAATTTATTTGGGGTGCAGCCGATGGTCCGTTGTCAAATTTGGGAGTAAATGCGATTAAACCGGGTGTTGCAGCCATCACAATTGGAACATCTGGTGCGATTCGAGTAGTTACTGACAAACCTAAAACAGATGAAAAAGGACGCACATTTACCTATGCATTAGACAAAGAACATTGGGTAGTCGGTGGTCCCGTAAACTCTGGTGGAGATGTTTTCCGTTGGGCTCGTGACCAAATTTTTGATGGAAAAATTTCTTTTGATGAAGTCACGGAACTTGCAGCAAACATTTCCCCGGGCGCTGATGGATTGCTTTTCCACCCCTATCTTGGAGGCGAGCGAGCACCGATTTGGGATGCCAATGCCAGAGGTTCATTTTTTGGCCTAAACTACGGACATAATCGTAGTCATATGGCAAGATCTGTTCTTGAAGGTGTTATCTTCAATATTTATATGGTTGCGCTTAGCCTTGTTGAAGTAGTAGGTGACCTAAATATGATTCAAGCGACAGGAGGATTTACAAGCTCTGAACTCTGGACACAAATCCTAGCAGATATTTTTGAACAACCAATCAATGTGCCAGAGAGCCGAGAAGCTGGCTGTTTAGCCGCCATTATCATGGCTGAAAAAGCCCTTGGCTTAATTGAAGATATCAGCGAAATCGAAACGATGGTAGGAACAAATGAAACCTACCAACCCAATCCAAAAAATTTCGAAATTTACCGAGAAATTAGTCCAATATTTATCCGACTTTCTCGCTCTCTCTTGGCAGAATATGAAAATATTGCCAATTTCCAAAGAAAATTTGAAGAAGAAAAATAAACTTGTATTCTTTAAAGACTCAATACTTCCATATATCACAAAAAAGTATTGAGTTAATTTTTAAAAGCAAATTGTAAGCGCCAGCAATCGTCCTTACACAGTATATTCAATATTTTTTGAAAGGAAAAAATATATGATTGATTTACTTGTACTTTTAATTGTGGTCTTAATCCTCCTCCTGATGATTATCAAATTTAAAATTAACACTTTTGTGTCCTTGATTGTCGTAGCGGTTTTAGTTGGGTTAGGACTTGGAATGCCACTCGGTCAAATCCCTGTTTCAATCCAAAACGGAATCGGAGGCTCATTAGGAGAGTTAGCAATCGTTTTTGGTTTTGGAGCAATGCTTGGAAGACTAATTGCTGATGCTGGTGGAGCCTATCGTATCTCAAAAACGCTTATTAACAGTTTTGGTAAAAAAAGAATTCAATGGGCAATTATGGTTGCCAGTTTCATTATTGGGATTGCCCTCTTCTTTGAAGTTGGGATGGTTCTCTTGATTCCGATTGTCTTTGCCGTCGCCTTAGAAGCAAGTGTTCCCTTGATTTACCTCGGAATTCCAATGGCAGCCGGACTTTCAGTAACTCACGGATTCTTACCTCCCCATCCAGCACCAATTGCAATTGCCGGTGTACTAGGCGCAAATCCTGGAACTGTTCTCCTTTACGGAATTATTGCAGCAATTCCAACAGTCATTATCGCAGGTCCAGTTTTCACAAAAATTGCTAAAAAATGGGTTCCAGAAGCCTTTGTTGTAAAAAATAAACTATCCGCCTTTGGTGAAATCAAAGAATGGAAATTAGAAGAAACTCCAGGATTTGGGATTTCCATCTTGACAGCATTAATGCCAGTAATCTTAATGGCAATCAGCACCATTTATTCTATCGCGACTAATGATGGGAAACCCTTTGCCGCAGTAACAACAAGTGCAATGAAAGCAGGAAAGGTAGTAACGACCACCACTTACCCATCAAGTTTTGTTGAAAATGTGATGATGTTTATTGGTAATCCCGTATCGGCAATGATTATTTCACTACTCTTTGCCTTAGTTACTATGGGTTGGATGCAACGTAAGAAAAATTCTGAAATTGCAGTATCGATTGCAGATTCAGTTAAATCAATTGCGATGCTATTGTTAGTTATCGGTGGTGGAGCAGCTCTTAAACAAATTCTTATTGATGGAGGGATTTCAGTCCAAATCGCCAATATGTTTAAAGATTCACCACTTTCGCCATTGTTACTTGCTTGGATCATCACAGTAATTTTACGTGTAGCCTTAGGTTCTGCAACCGTGGCCGCTTTAACAGCAGCAGGTTTAGTTCAACCAATGCTTGCATCAGCTTCTCCAAATACAGCCGCACTAATGGTCTTGGCAATAGGGGCAGGTTCAATTGCCGCATCTCATGTTAACGATGCAGGATTCTGGATGTTTAAAGAATACTTTGATTTAGATGTCAAACAAACATTAAAAACTTGGACAGTACTAGAAACGATTATCGCAGTTGTAGGTTTAGGAATGGTCATGTTAATGAGTATCTGGGTACATTAATAAAAAAATAAGTCAATTTTGACTTATTTTTTTTATTTGTCAAAGCTAGTGGTGGTATGAAATAAAGCGAATACAGGAGAGGGAAAAAG
>ENA-OPBW01000684-OPBW01000684.1-human-gut-metagenome-genome-assembly--contig:-NODE-684-length-24319-cov-15.311985_pt1 | contig 24319 bp, 18 predicted proteins | sample MGYA00241070_ERZ501456 | MGnify/ENA primary metagenome ERZ501456 (study PRJEB25962, sample SAMEA2042624) | human gut metagenome | biome: human gut; feature: human-associated habitat; material: faeces...
CCGGGGCTATTTGATTAATTGTTTAACTCGTCCCATTTTAACGGGACACTAATGACCTTACCATTCAAATGAAAAGTTGCATTTCCAATCCTGCCACAAACGCGCCCAACAATAGCACCATGATAAGATTCAGCAGCGTTTAAATAACCTGAAAGAGAATCAAACCCTAGCAAAATATCACCCCATTTCCCGTCTTTGTCAACACACCATAAAGAAAGCCATCTAGCACCATAATTTGTAAATTGCGCCACACATCCATTTTTATTCTTTAGCGTAAAAAGACATACCTTATTACCATCTATTTCTGATTCAAAGTTATCCGCATTCAACAAACAAATAGACTGAGCATTTATTTTCCCCATAAATATAATCAACAAAAACAAACAAACAAATTTCATAAAATAACAATCTTCAATTACAATTATAAAATAACAAAACAGAATAATCTCTGCTAGTAAAAACTATTAACTCCTGTTTCTATAAACTTTGCAGCCCCAATTAAAAAATGAGACGTAATCCCAAAAACCGTCCATCGTTCTGAGTATCCACCACGAAGCTTAAAAACGTTACTCATGTCACCATGCTGGGCAAAATTGGTATGAGTAACCTGTTCACCCTGACTACCATACTCATCAACCAACTGGTAACAGGAACGAAACATCACTTCAGATAGTTTCTTCAAACGATTATCTTTTAAATAACAACCCATTTTGTAAATTTCAGGAGCAAAAGCAACACCATAAACATCTAAATGTTGATTCTGAGGTGAAACTACAGTCCAGCCCTCAGTCTTAAAATTATAATCAGCTAATCTGCCTGCCGGTAAAGGTATACGCCAAACCGTCACGTAAGATAAACAAACATCCATTGCATGCTTCGCTTTTTGCAAATAGTCAGATTTCCCTAAAATCTCATATAAAGCCAAATAACCCTGAAATGCAGCCCAAGCACCTTCTTTATCCTCACAAGTTGCGTCAAGAGTACCTCCCCAATAACAACCACGTGTCAAATCATGATATTTATCATAGCAATCCTCGGCAATCTTGATAGCAGCGTCTGCATACAATTTATTTTTAAACAGTTTTGATGCCAAAGCCAAAGGAGCAATATAAAAACACTCGGATGTAGATTTTGAAGTCCAATGCGGATCCAGTATTCTTCTCACCTGTCCATCACAAGCCTTTTTCAAGAACGTCATCCAATCTTTATATTGATAGGTACGTTTCTTTTTCGCCTGTTCAATCGCTTTTGCAAAACTATACATTGCCTGTCCACAAGATACATGATCCCCGCCATAATACTTCTTTTCCTTAAAACTGTACCCAACAGGGAAAAGGCCGGTCAAAGAATCTACCTGGGTTTGAGACAGGAAATCCATAGAACGCTGAACCATGTCATGCAAAGCAGAATCTCCCAGCAAAGGCTCAAGTATTTGAAGTGCATAACCTGGAGCATCAGATTGTCCAGCCCAGCCCATAACAATATCCTTAGACAAATCATTCTCATACATATTAAAACCACAAGCTTCGTCATTCTCAATCCAGCGTTTTTTAGCAAACTCATATTTACCCTTTACAATGGTTTCCAATGTTGGAAATTGATCCGCATTATAAGGATGATGAAGATCTAAAGATGTATAGACCGGATGTTGAAAAGCCGTTCCACGCTCTGAAATCTTATACAAATCCAAATAAAATTCTTTTTCAATAATCCGTCCAGGTTCTAAATCCAAATAAGTATCAGTGTATTTCATGGGTTGAAATTGCCGAGCTTTAGCAACCCCATGTTGCCTGTTATAGCCAATTGGCCCTGAATACATGACCAATTCCGTTGTATCTCGATTTAGATTTTCCACACCTAGAGACCACCACTGATCCTGAAGAACTGCTCCCCGAACTGGACTGGGTGTTACATGCAGGGCAACTCCGTACAGTTTTTCAGAATCTTCCAACATGGCAAAAGGCATGGGATATCGATGTTCTTCGAAAACAGCAAATTCACCTTCTTTCGAACTGTCATATACAGGGATTATATCCGAATTTATACCAGCTCCCATTTTATTTCCATAATACAATATCCCAGGCAAAAATGGAGATAAATTACGACCAGCTACTTGCCAACGAATAGCCAATGTCACATGACGTAATGTTTCCTTACCTTGCCATTCATAACGCCGTTTACATTGAATTAATCCGTTGTCCAAAAATCTATAGCTATCACGCAGTAACAGCTTACCTTCTGGAAATGACATTTCACCGAATAAGATGGTCCATTCATTTCTTTGCATCACAGAATCAGGACGCGCATGCCTCCATGAACAAGGCCAATCATTAGCCCAGCCGGTAGCAACAGACCACAAACCTTCACAAGGAGCACTAGCAATTATACCATCATCCAAAATAAAAAGCACGCGAGAGTATCTATCTATTTTTACAAAATGGTTTTTAGAAAATGATCTATTCCCGACAAACAGAAAAAAAACAAAACGAAGCTAATTAATTTCATAAAGAATAATATCTAAAAGAGTCCAAAGACCAAGTTTATAAAGTTTAATAACAAAAATTGCAATATAGACTTAGCCTTTGGACCAGTTAAACATCTATTCAAAAACTTTATTAATTATAATAAGGATTTTGAACTAATTGAGGCATTTTATTAACCTCATTTGCATCTATTGGCATCAAATATTGCCCTTTATGGAATGTCCTTAACAAAGGTATCTCAACCACTTGATAAAATTCTTCGTCTGTATTTCCAGCTGCATTTAATCCTTTATCTGGAATTCCCAAAAATTGTTCTGCAATCTTCCAACGCCTAATATCAAAAAATTTGTGTCCTTCCAAATACAGTTCCAAACAACGTTCCCTTCTAACTATTTCACGTAAACCTTCTTTTGTATTCTGGTATCCCGGATTTTTTGAAAAATTATTCCATGCATCATCTATACTAGGGATACCAGCTCTTTCCCTCACTTTATCAATATATATTTTAGCTTCATCCAAACGATCCAATTCGACAAGAGCCTCCGCATAATTCAAATATAATTCTGCCATTCTAAATAAGCTCAAAGGATACTGAATTGGAGCTGCATCATAACGAGGATGTACAAACTTCTTATTCTGATATCCAGTTATCGGATACAAAATATCCTTATCATTTTTTCCAAAAGGATCATGATTACGCAATTTAACAACAATTGTCATTTTAGCAGGATCCGAATTTGTCTCTACGCCATTATGTTTAGCTACTTCTACATGCCCATTATGAAATCCAACCCATGCATAAAAACGAGGTTCACGGTCTAAATGTAACTTTATCGTATTCCCATTGCTTATATCTGAATAATGATTTCCATCATAATCCGCCGGCAATTCCACCATTTTATATCGATTCTCATAATCAAAAGTTTTATCTTGATCTATTGGCAGGCCATTTTTTGTATAAAAACTTTCAACGGTCTGCAAAGTTGGGCAAATACATCCAGCACCAGGATTTACAAATCCAATCCATTGTCTAGGAGCAGATCTATTTTGTATATCATAAAAATCTTCACGGCGAGTATCAGCCCATATAACCTCTGGATTAGAATTATAATCCATAATAGAATATCTAATCCTTCTTTGAGCCTTATTGGGTAAACCAGGTTTATTCATATCAGGTTCACCTGCTTCTACATCTGAATATAACCTAAAACCCCAAGCTTCTAATTTATCAATTGCAGCCTTAGACTCATCTGCAGCTCTTTGCCATTTTTCAATTGAGAACTCTTGTGAAATCAAATGACGCCCATCAATCTTACTAACAAAATCGGCATACATTTCACTATTTCCATTAAACAAGGGAGATGCAGCATACAAATAAAGCCTAGATTTTAAAGCCCATACAGCCAATTTTGTAGCTCTTCCATAATCCTGCCCTCCAAAATTATCAGCTAAATCAGGTAAAGCTTCATCCAACGTTTGATTTATAAATTCAACTACCTCATCGTAACTACTTCTCTCTGGGAATTTTTCAATTGGATCGTTTTGATCAATCAAATGATCCATAATAAGAGTTGGTCCATAAGAACGTAAAGATAAAAAATGGTAATATGCAATAAGGAATTTAGCTTCCCCTCTATAATGTTGTAAATCTTCAGGCACTACATTTTTTGTTTTGCCCAAAATATCCAAAAACTGATAGCATTGACGAATTCCAGACCAGATAGGAGACCAATTTTCCCAAGTCATATGTAAATTTGTCGGATTATAAAGTCCTTCATTAAAATGAGTAAAAAGCTCATATCTATAAATTGAAGTTTCACCCGCACACATCATCCAATAAGCATTATTACTAATTTGTCTATTAGTAGGCAAATATGAATAGCAAGAATACAAATACTCTTTTACACGTAAAGGAGTTTCATAAGTGTTTTCTTCTTTTACATATTCATCTGGAACAATATCCAAATAATTACATGAAGTAATTAGAAAGAACAATGAAAATAATAATATATTCAATATTTTTCTCATATCACATTTATTTAATTGTTATTTGAAAACCTAAATTCCAAACTCGTTGCGTTGGATATTTCAAACCATTTCCTCCTCCCATTTCAGGATCCCAATGCTTAAAAGGTGAAAATGTCAACAAATTGGCACCACTCAAATAAAAACGCATATTTTTAAGTGTATAACCGATTTCAGCATTACGTAATTTTAAAAAAGAAGCGTCACGCAACCAATAGTCTGAAGGAGCCTCATTATTCAAATTGTTATCTTTTGTTAAACGAGGATAGGCAGCGTTAGGATCAGGATTCTTTTCCGACCAATGGTCTTCTGCAATAAAATCTGCAACAGAAAAAATCGAAGAAGTTCCAAAAGGATGAATTCCAGTCATCATTAAAGAAGTACGAGCTACACCTTGAAAAAACAAAGAGAAATCCCATTTCTTATATTTCACAGATCCTCCAAAACCATAAACAATTTCAGGATCAACAGGCATTCCCATATAAATACGGTCATTCCCATTAATTTTATTATCATATTCTCCATTAAAATTAGGCTGATCAACATACCAAATATCTCCAGGCATAGGAACATAGCCTAAATTTTGAGATGGTGATTTATCTATTGTTGCTTGATCGGGAAACAAACCTTGAGATACATAACCTAAATGCAATCCTAATGGTTTACCAACCCTAGACAATGCTGGATAATCTCTAAAAGCTGGTTCATCATAAGCTAAGATTTTATTCTGAGCAAATGTAAATGTACGTTTCGCAAAGGCCATTTCAAATACTCTCGTAATTTTCTGCCATATCATCCTAAGTCCCTCTATTCTACTTACCGATATAAACAAGCTGCTTTTCATGAATGGAGGTCTTTGTATGAAAATGGTGAACTGAATACAACACAGAGGCAATTCTTTCTTCCGCAAGGGGCTGAGGAGTTATATGATTTGTCCGTAGATCCGTATGAAACGAATAATTTAGCAAGGAAGCCAGAATTTAAAGAGAAATTGTTAGAGATGAGAACTTCCTTACGAAATTTTATGGTAGAAAAATGCGATTTAGGTATTTTCCCGGAATGTGTGTGGTTAGAAGAAGGGAAAAATAATCCTTCGTTATATGGTATAGAAAATCAATCGTTTATTCAACGTTATTTGGATATTGCGGACTTGGAACTTTGCGATTGTGAAGAAGCAACTGTTCGTGAAAAAGTGTGTCAGATATTGGTCTCGAAAGATCCGGTAGAGCGTTATTGGGGAGCGACGGTATGTGCTTCTTGGGGGAAGAAAGCGGATTTTGCTTATACATATTTATTGCGTCTGTCACAAGATGAAAAGGCTTATGTTGCAAGTCGGGCTTTCGTGGCTATGAGTAGGATACGTGGGAAAGCATTAACTAATTCAATCAATTGCATATTAAAGCAGACTGTAGGAATTCCTGAACAACTATTGATTCTTAATGATTTGGTGTTCTTGCAGGATGAATTTATGAATTGTCATATTGATTTTGGTCAAGAACAAGATATAATAACCTTTCCTTGCCAAGAAATTAAATGGAGGATGAAATACCTATCGGAAAGGAATTCAATAGTGGTAGATAGCGAATAGCAGTTTGAATGGAATCGTGGGGGGGAAGGCGCGTATTTTTTATAGAACTGTTATAAAATGAATTTTTATTGTAATATTTCCCTCAATTTTCGCAATGCTTTCGATACCGAGTTCATAGAGGCCTGAGGTGTAATGTCTAAAATCTCACCGATCTCTTTGTGGGACAATTCTTTGATATAGAAAAGATAAAGAATTTGCTTCTGTTGGGGAGGCAGGTTATGGATAGCCTTCAACAAAGAATGGTACTGGTGGATTTCCTCATCGTCACGGCTGAAGAAATGACGGAAGGAATCTTCGTCGTCGGAAAGCGAAAACTCGACATCGTCGATATGCAAGCTGTCATGGAGAGTGGCATAATGGTCGTAGATCGCATTCCGAAGGGCACGCAACAGGTATACTTTTAGGTCGTTGATATCATCAGCATTGCCACGTTTGCAGAGTTTGACGAAAATATCTTGGATGAGGTCTTCTATTAGTGCTGGGTCGTTGATAAATTTGAGACCATAGTTGAAGAGCAGGTTGTAATGTGTTTTGTAAGAAAGTTCCAATACTTCCAGGAAGTTACCGTTTGCTTTAGATCTATTTTTTGATATCAATCTCATTGTTTTTCCCCTGTATCAGAACTTACCAATTAATAAATTGTCGGCTAAGGTAGTAAAAAGAAAGGATAAAACATAGAAAAAATGAATAAGAGTTCGTTTTGTAGAAGAGTACGACCGTTCGTAAGGAAAAAAGTTGTATTTTTGTTTCCTGTAAAATCTTGTAATACTATTATTTCGTTATGAAAACCTTATTATCTATCATTCTCTTGTTGGGAACGTTGGGTTGTTTCGCTCAGACAACAGCTTTGAAGGGTTTCGCCTATGGTCAGGCCGAGGCACCGACAGGCAAGGAGTGGGAAGCTCCCGAGGAGTTGGCGCTGAACAAGGAACAGCCGCGGGCGTGGTTCTTTACGTTTGCCGACGTGGAAAGTGCACGGCGCGTTTTGCCCGAGCACAGCAGTTATTATCAGTCGTTGAATGGTGACTGGAAGTTCCATTGGGTGGGTAACCCCGAGGAGCGTCCGACCGATTTTTATAAACCCGAATTTGATGTAACGGGATGGGACGATGTGACCGTGCCGATGCAATGGAATGTGGTGGGTATCCAGAAGGATGGCAGTCTGAAGTACGGAGTGCCCATTTATGCCAACCAGCCGGTCATCTTCCAGCACAAGGTGGCCGTGGGCGACTGGAAGGGGGGCGTGATGCGTACGCCGCCTACCGACTGGGTGACCTACAAGCATCGCAACGAGGTAGGTTCCTACCGTCGTTCGTTCACCATCCCTGCCGGTTGGGAAGGACGCGAGGTGTACATCAACTTCGACGGTGTTTCGTCTTTCTTCTACCTTTGGATCAACGGGCATTACGTGGGGTTCTCGAAGAATTCGCGCAATACGGCTTCGTTCGACATCACGCCTTATCTGAACGAGAAGGGTGACAACATGGTGGCTGTCGAGGTCTATCGTAACTCGGACGGCTCCTTCCTCGAAGCGCAGGACATGTTTCGCCTGCCGGGTATCTTCCGTACCGTTTCGCTGACATCGACGTCGCAGGTACAGGTGCGCGACTTCCGCGTTTTCCCCGACCTGGATGCCAACTATGAGGACGGCACCCTTCGTGTTGAGGCCGACCTCCGCAACCTGAGCAAGAAAAAAGTAAAAGGATATACACTGACCTATTCACTGTATGCCAACAAACTTTATTCGGATGACAATGAGTTGGTGGAAGGCGTAGGCGGCACATTTAAGCTGGACGAAATGGAGAAGGGTGGCAAGCTCTGTTCGAAGACGGAGATAGCCGTACTCAGTCCGCGCAAGTGGTCGGCCGAAGCTCCCTATCGTTATGTACTGGTGGGCCAGCTGAAGGACAAGAAAGGCCGTGTCGTAGAGACATTCTCCACTGCCCTGGGCTTCTGCAAGGTCGAAATCAAGGATACGCCTGCCAGCGAAGACGAGTTCGGACTGGCCGGACGCTACTACTACGTGAACGGCAAGACGGTGAAGCTGAAAGGTGTGAACCGTCAGGAAATCAATCCGGCTACAGGCAACGCCATCACGGTGAAGCAGATGGAAGAGGAAATCATGCTGATGAAGCGTGGCAACATCAATCATGTGCGCAATTCGCACTATTCCAACGATCCGCACTGGTACTACCTCTGCGACAAGTATGGCATCTATCTGGAGGATGAGGCCAACATCGAAAGTCACGAATATTATTATGGTGAAGCATCCCTGTCGCACGTGCCCGAATTTGAGGCTGCCCATGTGGCCCGCGTCATGGAGCTGGCACATGCACACGTCAACCATCCGTCGGTAGTCATCTGGTCGCTGGGCAACGAGGCCGGGCCGGGCAAGAACTTTGTGACGGCCTACAATGCCCTCCATCAGTTCGATCCCTCGCGCCCCGTTCAGTACGAGCGCAACAACGACATCGTGGACATGGGTTCCAACCAGTATCCGTCCATCGCGTGGATGCGTGGTGCTGTGACAGGCAAGTACGACATCAAGTACCCCTTCCACGTATCGGAATACGCTCACTCGATGGGTAATGCCGTGGGCAACCTCATCGACTACTGGGAAGCTATCGAGTCGACCAACTTCTTCTGCGGAGCCGCCATCTGGGACTGGGTGGACCAGGCGCTCTACAACTACGACCCGAAGACGGGCGACCGCTACCTGGCCTACGGAGGCGACTTCGGCGACAAGCCCAACAGCGGTATGTTCTGCATGAACGGTATCCTCTTCCCCGGCCATCAGCCCAAACCTCAGTACTACGAAGTGAAGAAGGTTTATCAGAACGTGGGCGTCAAGGCGGTGGATATGACGAAGGGACAGATTGAAGTCTTCAACAAGCGTTACTTCGAGCCGCTGACCGATGTCTATATGGTATGGTCGTTGTGGAAGGATGGGAAGAAGATAGAGGAAAGCACTGCCTTCAAGGGTCCGCGCAACATCCTCGGCCCGCGCGAGAAAGTGGCCTACACCCTGCCTTACGACTACAGCAAGCTGGCTCCCGAAAGCGAATACTTCGTGAAAGTACAGTTTCTGCTGGCTCAGGATATGCCTTGGGCCAAGAAGGGTTTCGTGCAGATGGAAGAACAGCTGCCCGTGAAGGCCGCCGGCGAGAAGCCTGCTCTGGCCTCTGTGACGGCCTCGATGGAACGTCCGTTGGTAGAGGAAGCCGAAGACTTCACCACCGTATCGGGCAACGGCTTTACGCTGAAGTTTGACAACCGCGAAGGTACCATCTATAGTATGGAATACAATGGTCGCAAGGTCATCCTTGACGGCAAGGGACCGAAGCTTGATGCCCTTCGCGCCCCGGTGGACAACGACAACTGGGCCCGCGACCGCTGGTTCGAGAAAGGCTTGCACAACCTGAAGCACAAAGTCCTGAACTATGCGTGGGTCAACGCCAAGCGAAAAGGAGACAATACGGTTCAGCTGATGTACACCGTCGAGTCGCAGGCACCGAACGCTGCTGTACTCGAGGGAGGTAACTCCGGTCGTAACTCCATAAAGGAACTGACTGACCGTCCCTTCGGTCCGAACGACTTCAAGTTCGTTACCAACCAGATATGGACTGTCTATCCCGACGGTTCGGTAGAGCTCCAGTCGAGCATCACGTCGAATGATCCCTCGCTGGTGTTAGCCCGTTTGGGTTATGTGATGGAACTCCCCGCCGAACTTCAGCAATATACGTGGTACGGGCGTGGTCCGTGGAACAATTATAATGACCGTCTGACAGGTTCGTTCATCGAGCAGCATCAGAGTCTGGTGAAAGACCTCTTCGTAAACTTCCCCAAACCGCAGAGCATGGGCAACCGCGAGGACGTCCGCTGGTGTGCCCTGACCGATGCTAAGGGCGATGGTGTGGAGTTTGTGGCTGCTACCCGCATGTCGGCTTCCGCTCTGCCCTGGTCGGCTTTGGAGATGACGTTGGCTCCCCATCCATACCAATTGCCTAAGTCTACGGGCACTCACCTGCATATCGACTTGGGTGTAACCGGCTTGGGTGGTAATAGCTGTGGACAGGGCGGCCCGTTGGAACCCGACCGCATGAAGGCCGGTGACCACAACATGAGCTTCATCATTCGCCCTGTGCGTCAGGCTGATTTTACTAAGATAGCTTGTGTCTCGACATCCGGTGAAATGCCATTGTCTATCTCGCGTAGTCGTAATGGAGAAGTGACTATCAGCACTCAAAAGAAGAATGCAGAGATTCTTTATACCCTGAACGGCAAGAAGAAGGAATATCTCTATATTGAACCCTTTAACCTGCGCGAAGGTGGTGTAGTAACAGCTCGTTATAAAGATAACAAAGCTGTATCCGTAACAATGAAGTTTGAAAAACAGGAAAGTGTTCCGATGACTGTAGTGTATGCATCGAGTGAAGAGACTGGCGAAGGAGCTGCTGCTCACCTGGTAGATGGTAATCCGAGTACGACGTGGCATACGATGTATTCCGTGACCGTGGCCAAGTATCCCCACTGGGTGGACTTCGATGCAGGTGAAGTGAAGACTATCAAGGGCTTTGTTTATCTGCCTCGTCAGGATGGTGGAAGCAACGGTAATATTAAGGACTATAGCTTGCATACAAGTATGGATGGCAAGGCATGGACTGAAGTTACGAAGGGGACCTTTGGTAAAGGTAAACTGGAACAGCGTGTGATGCTGGACAAACCTGTACGTGCCCGTTATATCCGTTTCACGGGGCTTAGCTCACAGAACGGAGCCGATTTTGCCGGTGGTGCTGAATTTTCGGTAATTGCAGACTAGTTCTGTGGTTGAATCAATGGAAGAGCCACTCTCTGTATAAGAATATACGGAGTGTGGCTCTTATTTTGTGTTAAGCTAATATCCAGGATGATTTTAGTAGAAGGATCGTTTGACATATTCCCAAAGTTATTCCATCTTTACCCATCAGGGTGCGAAGCTTCAATAAGGCTCGATTGGTCAGGTTCATGGAAGACTGTTCGTTAATGTCCATTATAATTGCTATCTCTTTGTGTGAGAGTTCCTTGACATATCGTAGATAGAGCGCAGTTTTCTGATGGGGAGGAAGTTGCGCAATAGCTTTTAACAGATGTTGTGCTAAAGCAAAGTCATGGTCGTTTTGTGGAAACATCTGTTCAAAGAGATCTTCGTCAGTAGGTATCTCAAACAAAGATGCGTCCAACAAATCTCTTTCCCGTTCCTGTCCGATGAGTTTGTTGAGCAAGTTGTTTTTCATAGCCTTTAGTAGATAAGCTCGTACGGTGATGCCATTAATGCAGACGCGTTTGTTTCGGTAAAGGTGGACGAACAGGTCATGGATACAATCCTTTATCAATTCTCGGTCAGAAGTACATTTCAAGCCATAATTCAATAACAAGAGATAATACCGTTGGTAAATTATCTCCAGAGCCTTGCGGTTGCCCTCTGTCAGAAGGTTCCACAAGGTGGTTTCGTCTGCCAGTTCAATGCTTATTATGTCTTTCATGTTTTTGTATCTGTTTTGCAAATAAAGACATTTTTTATATTCCTTCCAAGGTAAAGGTGAAATATTGCGTTTATCGAAAGGCTTTTCTATTATTTTTCATTTTTCTGAAAAAAAGTTGTAATAAGGTGAGTAGTTTTTGAGGTTGAATTCATTATAGATACAAAGGCCTGATTTATGAGATATGAAATAAGTGACATAAAGCGAGTTTTGCTCCGGTTGGTTTCTTACTTCCGGTTTCAAGAAGATGCTTCTTCGCAGCAAGAAATGGATGATTTATGGCGTCGGATTGATCGCAGCATTGATTCCCGTCAGCGTAAGCACCGGATTGTTTGGTGGAGTAGTATATCAGCGGCCGCGTTGCTGGCTGGATGTATTTGGTTGGGTGCAGAACATTATATAGGGCAACAACCTGATTTATCTGTTGTAGCAGCCCGTTTGCTTGAAGAGTCGGTAGAAACTGATGAAATTCAGCTGATTGTAGCGCCGGAAAAAACTCTTCATGTGAAGGATGGAGGTACAGTAACTTACTCGCAAGATGGAAATATTCATGCGAATGAAAGCAAAGTAGAAGAAAAAGAGGCACACAATAATCCTTATGATCAGATTATTGTGCCTAAGGGACGTTTCGGACGTTTGATTTTGACTGATGGTTCAGAGTTATATATTAATTCGGGCACCAAGGTCGTTTATCCTAAGCGGTTTGAAAAGAATCGGCGTGAAATATTTGTAGATGGTGAGATTTACATTGATGTGAAGCGTGATGAGAAAGCACCGTTTATAGTGAAGACAACTAGGTTCGATGTCGAGGTTCTTGGAACGGCTTTCGATGTCAAAGCCTATAGCGAGGAGAATACTTGTGGTGAAATCGTTTTGCTCCGTGGATTGGTGAACGTGAAAAGTACGTCGGGGTCTGAGGCTATGTTAACTCCCGATAATAAGGCTGTTGTTCCCTCTCAAGGAACAATACGTACAATGGCTGTAGATGCGGCTGACTATATCCTTTGGACAAAAGGGATTTTACCGCTCAACAATGGCACTGTAGGGGATATTATAGATGATTTAGGACGATATTACGATGTGAAGATTGTTTGTGGTGAGGATATTAGACAAATAAGAATTACTGGGAAAATCGATTTACAGCGTGGGGTTGAAGAAGCTCTTCGAAACTTGTCGCTTACAGGTGGATTTGTTTATTCAAAGCAGGCTGAAACCTATATTCTTAATCTTTCAGATGAAAACTAACCATGAAAATGAGAGAGCAATTATAATGTCTAACTTTAAAATAAAGCCTATGAGTACATAACTTTACATGTCAATCAAGAAAAGTCCGAACAATACTGCGAATATTGTCCGGACCCGTGAAAAACACCTAATGTTGGTATTTAAATCAAGCTTACAAATTTATGAAAAAAGAAGTGAAAAACGCAACCATGATGCCTCGGTTAACGAAATTTATGTTTGTGGTGGGATTTTTATTGACCACAATCATGAGTTATGCCAATAATTTGGCGTACGCACAAAATCAAACTTTTACATTTCATTTAAAAAATGTATCTATTAAAACAGTTTTGCAAACTATTGAAAAACAGAATGAGTTTATTTTTATGTATCGTTCCGATCTGCTTGATACTTCTAAAAAAGTATCAGTAGATGCTGACAAGAAAAGTGTTTCCCAGATTTTAGATCAGATTTTAGAAGGAACAGCTGTTACGTATGAGATTAATGACAGACAGATTGTTTTGAAGAAGGACGTAAAACAAATTGAGATTTCGGAACAAACAGTAAAGAGAAAAAAAAGTGTCAGCGGTGTAATAACTGATGAAGTTACGCAAGAACCGATTATAGGGGCTGCTATTATGGTGAAAGGGACTTCAATAGGCACAACCACGAACGTAGATGGAAATTTTACAGTACAATGTGCGGAAGGAGATACTTTGACAGTGTCTTATATGGGCTATGAAGATAAAATTGTGGTGGTAAAAAGTGGAAATGTTTATGCTATTACGATGAAAGAGGCTGCAGAACAATTAGGAGAAGTTGTGGTAACGGCTTTTGGTGTTGCCCAAAAGAAAGAGTCATTGGTTGGATCTGTTCAACAAATTAAACCTAAAGAACTGAAGGTGCCTTCTTCAAGTTTAAGTTCTGCTTTTGCTGGACGTATGGCTGGTGTGATTGCGGTGCAGCGAAGTGGTGAGCCTGGAGCTGATGGAGCAGATTTCTGGATTCGTGGTAAGTCTACTTTTAGTGGTGCAACAGGGGCTTTAATCATATTGGATGGAGTAGAAATCAGTGCTTCTGAGTTGAATGCTTTGGATCCAGAAGTTATTGAAAGTTTCTCCATTTTGAAAGATGCAACAGCTACAGCATTATATGGTACACGAGGGGCGAATGGAGTTATGATTGTGACAACAAAGAATGGAGAACGTTTAGATAAACCGATAATCAATGTTCGAGTAGAGGGCTCTATGTCGCAGATGACTCGTGTTCCAGAGATGGTAGATGGAGTTACTTATATGAATCTTTTCAATGAGGCGGTTTCTCGTCCAAATTGTTTTATCGAACCATATTCTGCAGAAAAAATTGAGGGTACAAAAAAAGGATTGAATCCCTACATTTATCCAAATGTGAATTGGTATGATGAAATGTTTAATAAAAATTCATTTGCACAAAGGGTTAATTTTAATATTAGAGGCGGCAGTCGTATTATGGATTATTTTATGAGTGCAAGTTTGAAGCATAATAATGGTAATCTTAAACCTCTTAGTAAAGACTATTTTTCTTATAATAATAATATAAATGTTTATAATTATGATTTTGTTAACAATCTGAGAATTAACGCAACCCCTACAACAAAAGTCTCTTTAGGTTTAAATCTTTCTGTGACAGATTGGAAGGGACCTTTGAGAAGCGCAGATGAATTATTTCAAATGTCGAAGGAGGCAAATCCTGTAGATTTTCCTATTATGTTTCCTGCTGGAAAAATTGATTCTTACAATATTTTGTGGGGAGATAAACCTGGTGGCGTTTGGGATGGAGGCTTTAGAAATCCGATAGCAGAATACGTGACAATGTATAAAACTAGTTTGTCTAGTACTATAACTGCTAATTTTAAATTAGAACAAAAACTAGATATGTTAACTGATGGCCTTCGTTTTTCAGGACTTTTTTCGTTTAAAAATGTGACGCTTTCTAATGTTGAGAGAGTAGCTAATTATAATAGATATTATGTTACTAGTTATGATCCAAACAGTTTAGATTATGAAATATCTCGGATTGGTGAAGAAAGAGATACTTCATTAAAAACAACTGGAACTTATGGAGGAGAGCGTAAAATGTATTTTCAGGCTGTATTAGATTATAATCGTATTTTTGGTGAGCGGCATGATATTGGAGCCATGTTACTATATAACCATCAGCAGTATAATACGAATATGCCAGTTGATTTGTATACTTCTTTGCCGCAAAGAAAACAAGGATTTGCAGGTCGTTTGTCTTATGTATATGATAGTAGATATATGATTGAAGCAAATTTTGGCTATAATGGTTCTGAGAATTTTGCAAAAGGAAATCGATTTGGCTTTTTCCCGTCTATTGCTGTAGGATATACTATTTCTCAAGAAAAATACTGGGATCATTTACGTGATTATATTTCTCACATGAAAGTGCGAGCTTCTTGGGGATTAGTTGGTAATGACCAAATTGGCGCAGATCGTTTTGCTTATATGGAAGATTTAGTTTTGGGGGGATCTGGTATTTTTACAACTGGTATTAATCAAGATTTCACATTGAGTGGGCCTAAATGGAGACGTTATTATAATCCGAATTTGACTTGGGAAGTTGGTGAAAAGATAAATCTTGGGATAGATTTACAATTGTTTAATTCTTTGAATTTAGTAGTGGATGTTTTTAAGGAAAATAGAACGCATATTTTTATGTCTCGACAAAGGTCACTTCCACAAGTCGCAGGTACAGGTGATACGCAGATTTATTCAAATTTGGGAAAAATGGAAAATAGGGGTGTAGATGTCTCCGTTGATTATAATAAGCAAATTGATAAAAATTGGTTTGTTTCAGGGAAAGGTACGATTAAATGCATACAGTTCATCAAATCTATCACCATAGCCATACACTTCATCTCTTTCATTAAGTTTACTCAAGTATATTTCTTCTCCCAAAAAAGGACTTCCATCCATCTGTCTAGGTATCTCCAAACCTGCCAAATGCAATAATGTTGGTCCAAAATCCATAAAACTAATTACACCATCAACACTTGTACCTACTTGTATAGGTATCTTATTTCTCCACTTTTCAGGAATATACACCACTAAAGGTACATGCAGCCCTGTCTCAGTAGTGTAACCTTTAGAGCCTGGCAGAGCTCCTCCATTATCTCCAAAGTAAAAAATAAATGTATTGTCAAGTTCACCATCTTCTTTCAGCATTTCCACAAGTTTGCCGAGCTTCTGATCCGATCTACGAATACATTCATAAAAAGTAGCATATGTATATCTAAATAATTTTGTATCTGGATGATTCGGATGAATAGCGACAGAGTTTAGCAACGAATCAGTTACTTTATTCTGATTTTCTCCATAGAGAAAATGTAAATGACTCTCATGAGTTTGAGCATTGGTATATACATGAAAGAAGGGCATTTTCTTATCTGGCCGTTTTCGCCAATCACCCATTTTACCCGTAACAATATTCCACGCTTCTTGATCTAAGAAACAATTATAATCAGTCTTTTCCGCATTAGAAGTATGATATCCAACTTCTCGTAGATAATATGGAAACATATGTAATCCATCAGGCATAGGAACCGCCTCTATTTTGCGATGCAGATGAACCCCAATACGAGGAGCATAGCAACTAGTAATCAAGGTAGAACGAGCCGCAGAACTAACAGGGGCATTACTATAAGCATTATTAAAAATCAGCCCATTGCGAGCCAACTCCTCCAAATGAGGAGTAACTGTTCCTACACCACCTTCATTATATATATTCAGGAAATGTTTGGAGACATCTTCCGCCATGAACCACACAAAGTTGGGACGTTCAACTTTTGCTTCTTGTGCAAAAGCTGACATAGTATGACCTAAAGTTGAAGATGTAAGAACAGAAAAAAAGAATTTTATCATTCTCCCAATATTAACATAGAACAAATATACAATGCTATATAACATGGGCTTAATATAAGATCAATCAGCAAAAGAATTTTATTGTTAGAATGTTTCCCAACCGAAATCTTCCATGCGTTACAAAACGTCTCAATTGACATATGAATTGATTCCTATATCAAGCCCACATTAAATATTTTAGATATCAATCAGATTTGCCCCATAGAGTTTCAATAAAGTAATATCTATTATAGATTATAGAATTCTTCCCATCCTTTCCTAGGCACTCCTCTACGCAACAGCACATTGCCTACTGGACTGTTCGTAAACAACTTCAATTTCGGGTCGAAGCACAAATGCGCATTCAGCTGTTGCGCTATCACGCCCAAACAGAAAACCTGGCTCAAAGGACCGGCTATACTGAAAGGTGAGCGGGTTTTCTCCTGCCCCTTACAAGCCAACAAGAAGTTCTCAAAGTGATTGGACGGACTCTTGGGCACTTCAGGCAGACGGGACGCCATCGCCTTAGCCTTCTCTTCAGGAATAATGGAAAGAGTGGAGCCATGGGAACCGCCACGGAAAGTCAAATCGTCTGTATAAATTATCTTTCCAGGATTTAACCTAGCCGGCCGGATCTTGCCATTGCTGGCAGCCGGAATATTAGGATCCAGTTCTACCGATCCGTATCCTTCGGGAATATCGGGTAGATTATCCAGTCCGTCATACCAGGTGATATCAACCGGAGGCATGACACCACGGGCCGGGAAACGGAATTGGATGGTGGACGAGAACGGATAGAAGAAAGGATTGTGCCCATCGGCACGAAGCATGTTGATCTCCGTAGGAAGACCCAACTGGCAGAATTCATGTACCGTATCCAAAATATGTGCCCCCCAGTCGCCCAAGGCTCCCATACCGAAATCATACCAGCAACGCCACTGGCCGTTGATATAATCCTTGTTATAGGCATGGTATTGTTCACCGCAGAGCCAGCTGTCCCAATCCAATGTGTCAGGAATGTTCTCTCCCGGCAAGTAAGTTTTCATTTTAGCATCCCAACCGTGCCAACGACGCGCACTGTTCATATGGGCAGTCACCGCACGCACATTCTTAATGATACCTGCGTCCTGCCAGGCTTTAAACTGGAAATAGTTAGCTTCCGAATGCCCCTGGTTACCCATCTGAGTAACAACCTTATACTTCTTTTCTCCTTCCATCATCAGTTCACACTCATAAAAAGTATGTGCCATGGGTTTCTCCACATAGACATGCTTACCCAAAGACATGGCCAGCATAGTGACAGGAAAGTGGCTATGATCGGGAGTACCGATACAGACAGCATCAATGTCTCCCCCCATCTTGTCAAACATCTGCCGGAAGTCTTGAAAGCGGGGGACGTTTGGATACATTTTCAAGATGGATTGCGTCTGCCTGGCCCCCATATCTATATCACAAAGAGCCACAATGTTACACAATCCTGTTTTGGCAAAAGCCTTGATAATTTGTTCACCCCTGTGACCAATGCCAACACAAGCCAAATTGACTTTTTCATTGGCACCTAATACACGTGGGGAAACCAAAGAACTTGAAAGACTTTCACCATGAACCCAATGAGGCATTACGGCAGCTGCCGCAGCCAATGTTGACACTTGGCGCAAAAAATCACGACGCGAATTATCTCTGTTTTTCATTGATATCAAATATTTTTTAGTTTATTGACTATTCATTTATTTGCAGATGGAAAAGGACCATATTGTTGCAGAAAACGTACAATGGACATTACCTCACCTTCCTCAGGGCGGTCAGTCAGAACTGAAACTTCTCTCTTTCCACCAACCAATTCACCGGTCAGTGGATGGATAATATGCTTTCTATTCTCAGCATAATTTCCAGAAGTGGTTAGGCAAGTATTATACAAACGATAAACCTTTTCCGGAGAGAATTTAGTAGAAACAGACCATCCGTCACCACAAGGATGATTACCCATCCCATACACCGAGCTATTTCCAAAACTGAGCAAAGCATTATTTATTCCGGCCTTACGGAGCAAGTCTACAGAACGGCCCAAGGCATACCCTTTCAGATACCCGGACAAGTCAATTCGAACAGACGCCGAAAGGCGCCTTACAGCACATCGTTCTACATCAACCTCCAGTTTCTCAGACAATGGAAGTCCACTACTTTCAGGAGAAGCCGTAATATCGAATAGTCCACCAGTCTTTACCGCATAGTCCATACAATCTGTGATAATCTGCAACAGTTCCGCTGAAATGCCTGTCCACTCTCCCGGTATGGAGACATTGACAGCCGCAACTTCGCTACAAGGAAGGAAACGGCTACCGAATGCTTCTATTCTCCCCACCTCTTCCTGTATGCTATCAGCTAAAAGGAGTAATTCCCTTTCGGAAAAATCCAGATGATACAGAAGAAGATCCACTCGTGTATGCATAGCCTCAAACCAAGCATACAACAGCCTTACTCCTCCCATGTTTCGACAGATATAATCCATCATATTTTCCTGTTATGAATCAAGGCAATTCCTTGATTTTAATATTCTTAAACCAAACTTCATCTCCATGATCCTGCAAAAGGATGTTTCCTGTTTCCGAACAGCCAAAGCCAGACCATTTCTGATACTTACTATAATTAACCAACGCCTGCCACATATCCGTGTTACGTTCATACTCCAAAAGCTTTACACCGTTCAACCAGTGTTCTACATGGTTGCCACGAACCTTGATTAGCGCTGTGTTATAACCACCATACTCTCTTCCCCTTATGGGATAAAGGAATTTGTCCGTCGGGGCAGGAATTAAGTCATACAAAGACCCCAGTTTTCTGTTACCAAGCACTCCAAGTTTGGCATCCGGGTGACGCGCATCATCCAAAATCTGGAATTCGCAGCCGATGGAAGAGCCTTCTCCTTTGTTCCAATCTGTATTCACGAAATATTTGATTCCACTGTTGGCTCCTTGCGTCAGCTTAAAATCCACCTTCAATTCAAAATTCCGATATTTCTTGATGGTCACAATATCCCCTCCGTTGGCCGATTCTTTGCCATCTGATTTCTTAACCTTCAGGACACCGTTTTCAATGACCCAGCCATGTTGTGGAAAGGTACCAAGTTTAGCTCCACGCCATCCATCGGTACTTTTACCGTCCCATAACAATTGCCAGCCTTCACGCTGTTCCTGTTCGGAAAGGACATTGTCTAAGCGATTAATCTCCGCCGCCCGACGGGATTTGGGATAAACCTCCTGTTCCAAGCCCTCTGTACAGATACGGATGTTACGCCAACAAACCTGTTTTCCTTCCAGCTCTTTCTTATTGCCGATAGAATGTACCTGAAGAGCAATGAAACCACTGGCTGATTGCGGATCCAGTAAGTTGGTACAAGGAATATCGTTCACCCACGTACGGATGTTCTGCCCCACGGCTTCAACACGAGCCTTGTTCCATTCGCCCGCTCTAAAAGCCGCTTTGGAAGCAGGATCAGTCAACGAATAAAGCCAGCCGCTACGGGCCTCGTCATAAAGACCACCCGTCCAGGCACGTGGCGAAGGGTCTATCTCAAACTGGTAACCATGAACACGGCCATTATTATACTCCTTCCTGCTGGCCGAACGCAACTGCACTCCAGAATTCAATCCATTGTCTACCTTAAATTCAAACTCCAGAATAAAATCTGCATACTGTTTTTTAGTAGCCAGGAATGTATTGGGAGTTCCCATCTTACTGACTCCAACAATAGCCCCATCTTCAATCTTATACTCGGCTTCTCCATTCAACTTAGTCCAGCCTTTAAAATTTTTCCCGTTAAACAATGGTTCCCATTTGGCCTGTGCCAAAACCGAAAGGCTCATACAGGAAAACATGCATGCAGCCAAAACCAAACTTCTTTTCATAAGCTATAAAATAACAATTAAAATGATTTATCTTTTTATTTCCCCAAACGGAATAAACGGTATAATCCCGCAAACAGTAACCTGCAAAAAACAAGGATAACATACAAAAACAGTCCAGCCACACACACATATCCCAATGACATAAACACTTCCGTCCAACGTCCGCCATAATGAGCTATCGCATAGATATTCAAGGCTTCAGCCACAGCTATACATACTCCCAGCAGAAGAAGTTCCCGCTTGATCTGATGTTTCTTGATAACAATATCTTCCATAAAGTTACAATGAATGTGGATTGGAATGATTCAAATAATTCAATTTATACTCATCAGGGAAAGAAAGCATATTTCCTTCTTCCATCGCCTGATAGCCTAACAAGCACAATGCACTTGCATAATAGGCCTCTTCTGCTATTTTTTCCGGCTGTTTTCCAGTGATAACTGCTTCTACAAAAGCTTCAAGCATCAACGAAGTACCATCCGTTTTGGGACTCTTTCCCAAAATATAATATCCAGTATTGGCATCAGACGATTCCGGTTCCCAGCTGGTACCAGCAAAAGGAACCGCATCAAACAATGTATTTTCAATATCGCTAACCAACCTCATAAAAGCCGGAGCAGGTTCCCTTTCCTCAAAGTAGAATTTACCTTTCTCTGGCTCTACCGTTCCTTTCTTACCCAGAATCTTTTCCTCAAGACCATAGAACTTATTCGATATGACTGAGTCATACGTCATTTTGACGCCATTGTCAAATACATATATACAGGTAACATTATCATCGACCTCACGTCCGTCTTTCCAATAAGTCAAAGCTCCATGTCCCATCACCTTATCGGGAATACGTTTCAGGGCCCAAGTGCCAGTTTGAAGCTGATGACAGGCCAACTCCGTCATTAAGCCTTTAGAATGCTCACGGTAAAGCCGCCAATTGACAAGCCGTTCCAATTCTGGAGAGGGAACAGGACGGCGCCAATCGTTATTTCGATACCAATAAGCACGAATGGCATTGATTTCACCGAAAACTCCATCATGAACCATAGACATAACCTTAATGTAACGGGGATCAAAAAGCCGTTGTTGTCCGACGAAAAAGACTCGGTTACCCGACTTGAATTTCTGGTAGACCTCATAACACTCAGGAATCGTATAGCAGAGAGTCTTTTCACAGAAAAGGTGTTTGCCGGCATCAAGTACGTCCATAGCCATCTGATAATGGCGGTCTAAAGGAGTAGTTACAAGTACAGCATCCACCGTCGGGTCATCAAGCAATGCACGATAATCCCGATACACCTTGACATTAGGAGCCAGCTTCAAAGCCTTGTCAAGAGAAGGCTGATAAATGTCGCAAAGAGCTACAATTTCAGCCTTGGGGTTCTTAACCAGAAAACTCATCAAAAAGCGTCCGCGTGACCCCGGTCCAATAATGCCTAAACGGGCACGACTCCCCACTGTCTCCGTTTTTTGAGAGAAAGCTGAAAGCCAAGGTGAAGCCGACAGAAGCAATCCTCCGCCAGTCAAACCAATATTCTTTAAAAATTCACGCCGAGATAACATAACATCCATTTCATTATTATACTCAATCGCACAATTTATAAATCTCACATGCCGCCATCAAGAACGCGCCAGGTCCATAAAGTTCTGTCATCTCGCGTGTCACCTTCTTAGGATCGGCCCCTATTGGTTGTACCCAACACAATTTCCCATCCGGATCCACAGCGTCGGTCAAAGCCTGCCAACCCTTTTTAACCACAGGCAGGAAATCCTTTGCCGGCAAATACCCACGGTTAACACCATAGGCCAAACCATAAACAATAAAACCTGTCGAACTAGTTTCTGGGGAAGGATAGCTGGCCGGATCAAGCAAACTGGCATGCCAATAACCGTCTTTTCCCTGAGTCGATGCCAAACGAGTGGCAAATTCGACAAACAACTCCTCATAAAAAGGACGGAATTCTGTATCAGAATCCGGTAAAGTTTTCAAAATCTCTGCCAACCCGGCAATCACCCAACCATTGCCTCGTCCCCAAAATACCTTTTCACCATTCGCTTCACGCTTGTCGAAATAACGACTGTCCCTATAGAACATCTTCTCTTCCTTATCATACAGATGATTATAAGTCGCTTTAAACTCTGCATCCATAAAATGTATATACTTCCGATTACCGGTTAGTCGATAAAGACGGGTATACACAGCAGGGGCCATAAACAAAGCATCACACCAGGTCCAGCGCTCCAAGCGAAGATGAGGCACACGAAAATCTACGCTCCCATTCGAAGGATGATTGACTAACCATTCCACACGAGCCAGCGTCGGTGCCAACATATTTCTATCTTTAAACTTTTCATACAAATCTATATAGACCTGCCCTACTAGAAAATCATCCGCATGATACATACGGTTACCTAATTGCCATTGTTGTCTCGAAAAAGTCTGCCTCATCCAATCATAATATGCAGAGTCACCAGAAAGCTCTGCCCAGTCACACAAACCCATATACCAGGCACCGGCCACCCAGCCACGCTGATCCCTGGAACCATGTCGGGTATTGGGAAATTCCTTAATCTGCCAGTCGGCGACTCTTTTTCCTATATTCTCTACGGCAGGACGGCTCCAGACATTCTCACTCCGTGTATCTGAAACCGGAACTTTTTCATTTACCAAATTTTCTGCTGCATAAGCAGGCACTATACTTGCGGACATATAAAAAACCGCACAATACATTTTAATTAATGTTCTCATACACACTAAAAATACTAATAATATTCCAAATCACATCATTAATATCAACCTTATCTACTCACATTTTATCAAATCCACTCATTTCATACATACCCCAAACAGACCATTAATGTATACAAAAAAACAACATAACAAATTGAAAGATACGTGTTTTTTGGATTTTTATCTGTTATTTTTGAACCTATTAAAATCATAAAGAGACTCTCTTAATCTCATAATGAGCTTCCCAACCGTTCTCATATTTTTAGCTTTAAATGTAATTCTTGTAACATATAACATACCCCAATGATTAACAATGAGAAACTTTATTTCCATTCATTTGTTTTGCTTCAATGAACAAAATCCAACAATATCTATAAAATAATAAACTCAATTTTACAGCCTCGAAACAGACATTTGATGCTAAGTCTCGCTCGCTATTCTTTGGGGTACCCTATGAATATAGGCTGATTACAATAACAAAAACTGCATAGCCCATATTGAATAATATCACTCACAGAAGTTATTTTGTATAAATACCGATATAAAGACAAAACTATTCTATTTTTATTCGAGTTCCACGAGGTTCCTACAAAAAGTGTTTTTCCCGCTTCTCCCTATCCCAAAAGTTTAATTTCAGATAACTGTTGTAATATCATATGACTTCCTAAAATAGATGGGAATCTTATCTTGGCTTCACAATTAAATGCTACAAAAAGTAAAATGAATAAATATATTTTTCTTTCGATTACCATAAACATCCTATTTTACTTTACCAATACCTATTTTAATCTTCCCACTAAGTTTTGTATCTAAAAATTCAAACTTAATTCTATATACTTTATCCGAATTCCATGACGATTTAAGTTTTTTATCTTTCAGAATAATTGTTTCTATTATAGGTTTCACTACTGTCCCGTAAAAGTTGATAAATAGTTCTTTGAAATTATTGAAATATAG
>ENA-OPBW01000720-OPBW01000720.1-human-gut-metagenome-genome-assembly--contig:-NODE-720-length-23469-cov-9.082686_pt1 | contig 23469 bp, 16 predicted proteins | sample MGYA00241070_ERZ501456 | MGnify/ENA primary metagenome ERZ501456 (study PRJEB25962, sample SAMEA2042624) | human gut metagenome | biome: human gut; feature: human-associated habitat; material: faeces...
TTTTGGGCTGACTCAAAAGGGATCGACGAAGGCATATTTCGGGCGTCTTAGAAATAAGATTGTGGTACGGAACTTCTTACGAATCGTCATGCCTTTCTTGCTCTCATAAGAATCTTTTCTCAAGCAAGAAAGACACGTAATTGCATCGAATCGGAGCGATTTTTGCTCCGAGTATTAACATGGGGGGAAGCCAATTCTATGACAAGAAGCTCCCCTCATGTTATAATATCTCCATCATAACCTCGAAAGGAACCTCATCATGCCATCATCCATCGTTCGTAAAGCCGTAGTCCCCGTCGCAGGCTTTGGTACGTCCTTTCTTCCTGAAACAAAGACGATGCCCAAGGCCATGCTGCCTATTGTCGATATTCCCGCCATCCAGTTTGTCATTGAAGAAATCACCAAAAGCGGCATCGAGGAAATCCTCCTCATCAGCGGCCACGCCAAACGCGCCGTCGAGGACCACTTTGATTCCTCCCCGGAACTGGAGGACCAGCTCTTCCAGTCCGGTAAGACCGCCCTTTTGAAAGAAATCCGCGATATCTCCAAAGTGAATTTTCACTACATCCGCCAAAAGCAGCAGCACGGCCTCGGTGACGCCATTTTGTGCGCCAAGGACTTCATCGACGGAGAGCCCTTCATCGTCGCCCTTCCTGACGATATCATCCTAAACGACGAAGAAAAGGGCCTTTCCCAGCTCCTGCGCCAGTTTGAAACTACCCGATCGACCATCCTTGGCTGCTGCGAAGTTAGGGCAGGGGACGTCTCCAAATACGGTATCATTTCAGGCGAAACGGATGAAACCCATCCGGACCTTGTCCGCGTCCATGACATCATGGAAAAACCGGTTGCTGAAAATGCCCCCAGCCATCAGGCCATCTTTGGGCGCTATATCATTACGCCTGACGTCTTTGATTACCTGGAACTCACGCCAAACGGCCTTAACGGACAGATCCAGCTGACCGATGCCCTGCGCGCCATGAGCCATAACGAGCCCATGTACGCCTACAACATGAAAGGCCACTTCTATAACGTCGGTGATAAAATGGGCTACCTCAAAGCCGTTGTCGACTATGGCCTGCGCCGCAAAGACCTGAAAGATGACTTTGCCTCCTACTTGAAGGACTTTGTCTCTAAAATGGAATAATGAACATAAGAGCTATGAAGCATGCTGCTTCATAGCTCTTTGGGTTTCTGCAATTGACCCTATCTTATATAACTTGTCTCTATCTATCAGAAAATATGATGAAGGGAAAATGAAGAAATGCTCCTCAGCGTCCCCAATATAGGGACTTTTTATGATATAATATTCTAATATGATATCAACTTAACAAGTTGCAGTCACGTTACTCTTTAATCCCCATAAGAATGATTTTGTCATGGTGCCAGATACGTAAAAGAATGGGTTGTACCGGTTCGATGCGGGTCCCCGGCACTATTTTTATTGGTGAAGTATAAGAAAAAGAATAATAAAATATGTTAAACTGATAACTTTAAATGGCCATAGATAAGGAGAATTGTTTATGAAAGTAATAATTTTAGCTGGTGGTGGAGGAAGTCGTCTGTTCCCATTATCTAGGGGTTGTTATCCTAAACAGTTCCTTAAAATTTATGATAATAAATCACTATTGGCTCACACGGTTTTTCGCTATCTTCATATGGTGGATGCGAAAGATATTGTAATTGTTACAAATCAGGACTATATTTTTCACGTAAAATTGGAACTTCAGGCCATTCATGCTGAAGAGGCTCATATCTTGACGGAACCAATTGGAAAAAATACGGCACCTGCGATTGCTTTAGCTATGTCTTATTGCATAAAAGAGCTAAAATGTTCTGAAAATGAAGTGTTATTTGTGGGTCCATCTGATCACGTAATTAAGCCGGTTGAAGATTTTGTACAACTCGTAAGATCAGGAATTAAAAGTGCTGACAATGGTCAGATTGTTACGCTCGGCATTGCTCCCACACGTCCTGAAACTGGATATGGATACATAGAAGCAGGACAAGAAAATACAGGCAGTGGGCTTAGAGTAGTATCTTTTAAGGAAAAACCGGATCTAGTGACAGCAGAATCGTATATTCAAAAGGGAAACTATTATTGGAATAGTGGCATGTTTATGTTTTCTATAGATGCGATGAAACAAGAAATGTACAAATATGCACCTGATATATTCAATCTATTGAAACAAGGATACGCATCATTTAGATCTCATTTTAATGAGCTTCCAGATATCTCTATTGATTATGCAGTAGCTGAGCATTCCGATAAAATGAGCGTTCTTCCTATGAAAAATATTTATTGGAATGATATTGGTAGTTTTGATGCGATTCGAGAATTGCTTGCTGATGAAAAAGGAAACGTGATTCAAGGAGATGTCAAAACGAATCATTGCAGTAATACAATGATCCTTGGTGAAAATAGATTAATTGCTGGAATTGGTTTGGATGATTTGATGATTATTGACACTCCAGATGTTTTGCTTGTTGCACGGAATGGAGAATCACAGTATGTTAAGGATCTGGTAAATCAGTTAAAAAAAGAAAAGAGAGTAGAAGTTTCTGAAAACGTAACAATGTATCGCCCCTGGGGTAGTTATACAGTCCTTTCTGAAGGAGAAGGATACAAAGTCAAGAAAATTATTATAAATCCTGGGCAGAGCTTAAGTCTTCAAATGCATTATCACCGCAGCGAACATTGGACAGTAATTAGTGGAACCGGAAAACTTACTCTAGATGAAAAAACTGTAATCTTCCGCAAAAATGAAAGTACATATATACCAATTGGTGTGAAGCACCGTTTGTCTAATCCCGGCAAAATGCCGCTAGTTATTATAGAAGTTCAGAACGGGAAATATCTTGGCGAGGATGATATCGTCCGTTTTACCGATATCTATGGTCGCATTAACGAAAATAAGAATTTAAGTATAAAATAATCAGATTCTGTCATTGATTGTAGTTACTTTATTGTTAAATTTCCCAAGTTAATTAATGCTGTGTTCAAGAAATATAGTCCATTTCTTAGAGGTATAATCTTATTTGTTTAAATTCAGCTATTTATTAGGGCGATGAGGTACTGGAGAATTGGCTACAGATCCAGTAGATTCTTGAAATTTCACAGGATTAGATTATGATGAGTTTATTACCTATAAATAATCGGAGAAAGTAATGATGGATAATAACGTTATTTGTACAATTATAATGCCCAGTTATAATTCGGAAAAGTATATTTCGAATACCATTCAATCTGTTCTAAACCAAACATTTCGCAATTTCGAACTTATTATTATTGATGACGAATCGGTGGATAGTAGTCCCAAAATCATTGAGAAGTTTGCCAAGTCGGATGAGCGTATCATCTTTTTGAAGAATAAAAAAAATCTGGGGGTTTCAGTAACAAGAAACATTGGTTTAAAACAATCCAGAGGTAGATATATAGCATTTATAGATAGTGATGATGAATGGTTCCAAGAAAAACTTGAGAAGCAAATTAATATCCTGGAATCGATGAAAAATGTAGCTTTAGTTTATTCTTCATATCAAATCATTGATGAAAATGATGGTGTAGTCAAAGAAAAGCTTGTGCCGAAAAACGTAACGTTTGATAATCTTTTGAAGGAAAATTTTATTTGTTTATCCAGTATTTGTTTTGATAGAAGAGTGCTGAAAGATAATTTTATGTCTGCTAAATATTTTCACGAAGACTTTTGTTTTTTATTAAATGGATTGCGCAATAATTGCATATATTACGGAATTTCTCAAGTACTGACTAAATATCGTGTTAGCAGATACGGGCGGTCTCATAATAAGAAGAATGCTGCTTTCTATCGGTGGCTCATATATCGTAAATTTTTAAACCTAAATCTTGTTGAATCGGCTTATTATTTTATCTGGTACTTTATTAACGGAATAAAAAAATACTATCTTAAATAGTTTTTGCTTTGTTAGAAATGAGGAGAGCATGAAATTATTATATATTACTGATAATGACATTCTTGGGCATGGGGGAGGAGCAATAGGAAGTCTGAAGTATTATGATGCAATTAAGTTTTATGCAGATAATACTCATTCAGATTTTAAGGTAGTTTCACTCAATCAGAATGTACCAGAGGCATTGGACATTATAGTAAAGAAAACTAAAAATATCGATAAACTTGTACGTATTTATGGACATAGCACATATATGTATCATGTATTTAAGGAAAACAAAACAATACTTAAAGATTTTAAACCCGACGTTGTTTTATTGGGGAGATCTAGACTTGGTTTTATTGCAAAGTTTTTCAAAAAAATAAATCCTTCTGTTCGAGTCATTACATTCTTTGAAAACATTGAATATGATTATGTAGATGGTTATTTTTCCCAGTTGAATGGTATTAAAAAAGAAATCTTTAAGACGATTGAAAAGATTGGTGTTAGCCATGATGAGCGTGATGCTATTGAATATAGTGATAAAATTGTCTTTTTAACTAAACGCGATGCTTACAGAGCTAGGACCTTATATTGTTGGAATAAAAATAACTATGCTATTATCCCAATTTGCTTAAAAAAGAGCCAGAGACTTAGTAAAAAAACTAATAAAAAAACAGTTGCATTTGTTGGTAGTTTAGACTATGATTCAAATCTTTCTGCTTTAAAAATTTTTATCAATGATGTATGGAACCCATATTTTGCTAATAATATGGAGTATCAATTTTTAATTGCTGGGAGTAGACCAAAAAAATATCTTTATGATTGGGTAAGAAATTTGGATAATATCTCTGTAGTCGCAAATTTTGATAAACTTGAAGATGTTTTACCAATTGGTTCAATGATGATTGCACCGATTGAAAAAGGTGCAGGCATGAAAGTTAAAGTCGCAGATACATTAAGTATGGGACTTGCAATCGCTGCTAGTGATGAAGCTCTTGTAGGATATGAAAAAGCAATAGAAGGAGATCATCTGCATGCAATTATGAGATGCAATACTCCTAATGAATATATTGCAGCAATAAAAAAGTACTTTGCGTTGACTGATCAAGTAAAAGAGAACATATTTAAACAGAATACAGGGTTGTTTAATGAATTCTATACATTTGATGTAGCAAGAGCTGTAATTTGTCATTTAATAGATGAATTGAGTATTGCTAGAAAAGGAGTCTATGATGGATAAAAAGTTGGTTTCGGTTGTAATCCCATCATATAATAGAGCTCATCTGCTTAAGAATACGATCCCTTCATACATTCAAGAAGATGTAGGTGAAGTTATTGTTGTAGATGATTGTTCAACGGATAACACAGAAGATGTTCTACTAGAACTGAAGAAAGAATTTCCACAAATAAAATACTATAAAATGAAACAAAATGGTAAGCAGACAGCAGCTAAAAATGAAGGAAAGAAGCACGCCATATATCCATTTATATATTTTGGAGACGATGATTCATTTATTGTTCCGGGGACTATTCATTGTTTATTAGAAACAATGTCTGAATATGATGCGGACGTAGTGGGTGCAAAGGCATTGTATTTAAATACCAAAGAAGAACTTAATGATATTGATCAATTTATACTTAAAAATAGTAGAAAAAATATTTCTGTAAATACTGAACTAGATATTAAACGTTTTTTCTATATTAATTTTAATTTTGATGTGGATAAACCAATGAAAGTGCCATTTTGCCATGCTTGCGCTTTAATTAAAACTCCAATTGCCCATAAATTTAACTTTGATACTCGTTATAAGGGAAATGCCTTCCGCGAAGAAACCGACTACTTCACACAAATTTCTGATGCTGGATACAAAGTATATTATAATTCAGCTGGGGTACAAATTAATCTTCCAAGAGAAACTATTTCAGGGAAATATAATAGTTTAGTTAGAAAAATCAAAGGATCCGTGTATGAGTTTATTAACACCTATAAATATCTGAAAAAAAATATAGAATTCATTAAGAAATTCTACCATACTACAGATTCTTATGGTTCTCTCTGGAGAAAATATATGATGGATGCTTTAAAAGTTAAGTCGCAAAAATTTGTAAAATATATTCTTCCTTAATACCTACATCAATATAAAGGTGATTGTAATGAGTGTAAATTTTGGTTGGCTTATAAGGACAATGTATTTTTACCTGAATAAAAATACTAACAGAGAAAAGAATTTGTGGATTTTTGGTTGTTGGGGCGGAAATAAGTACTCAGATAATAGCAAAGCGCTATATGAGTATATATTAGATAATCATAGAAATATATCAGCTGTCTGGATCACCAAAAGCCACGCTATTTATAATAAGTTAACTAGTATGAAAAAACCATGTTTTTTAGTTGGTACAGCAGAAGCTAAGCGTGCAATGCAAAGAGCGGGTGTAGCCTTTTACACAAACAGTATAGAGGATTTTGGCGATATAGATTATCTGAATGGTGCACTTAAAGTTGCCTTGTTCCATGGGGTGGGGTTTAAACTTGAGCTGCGTGAATTTAATGTCAACAAATCTTTTATTGGTACGAAACTTAGAGAATTGAAACATAAAATTTATTGTGATTCATTTGCGGACTTAATCTGTACTACTTCATCTTTTATGAGATACAAGTTTGCTCGACAGCAGTACAACTGTGATATTTTAAAGATTGAAGTAACAGGGCAACCCCGGAATGACATCTTTCAAAAGTTAGATACAGAACTAAACCGAGAAAAAGTAATAATGTACTTACCAACTTTTAGGGAGGACAAAGATTCACAAGAGAAATTGCAATATGTTATTAATGAGTTAGTGAATTCAGACGTTCTCGAAAAATTGCTTTCACAAAACAACTTTAAGTTTGTTGTGAAACCACATTATTTAACTAAAGTAAAAATGAATAAGAAACGAGATCATATTTTTATATATAATGATACAGATTTACCTGATGTACAAAAGGCTTTAGCGGATACAGATATTCTAATAACAGACTATTCTAGTGTAGCTAGTGATTTTGCATTACTTAATAGACCTATAATTTTTTATGATTTTGATCTTAGAAATTATATGCCTTTATTAGCGGATGAGTACATTGAGGTCTTACGTGAAGGGTATGTAAAAAGCAGTGCAGAGTTACTCTCTCTCTTGGCAGAAATTTTTGATGGCAAGGTTGACCTTAGACCTGTTAATAAAATTATTAACTATTATTGTAATAGTCCGGAATTAAAGATTGGTACATTTTGTGAAAATGTATATAGAGCTGTAGAGAAAAAGATTGATAAAAAATATTGTGTAAAATAATCATCTCACTATCCACCAATTTATATGTATTAGGAATACCTTGATATAAATTAGAAAAATTAGGAGGCATAAATGAATCTAGCTGTGATTTTTGCCGGTGGCACTGGCACGCGGATGAATACGAAATCTCGTCCAAAGCAGTTTCTTGAAATACATGGAAAACCAGTGCTGATTTATACGTTGGAACATTTTCAAAATCATCCTCAAATCGATCATATTGTCCTAGTTTCCTTGGCTTCTTGGCTGGAGTATGCTGCAGAACTTGTAAAAAAGTTTGGTATAACAAAAGTATCCGCTATTGTTCCAGGGGGCAGTACGGGTCAGGAATCCATATATTATGGCATTAAAAAAGCACATGAACTCTATGGTGATAAGAATATTGTCTTGATTCATGATGGCGTGCGTCCACTCATCAATGAAGAGACCATCTCAAAATGTATAGATACAACAGCGAAAAAAGGAAATGCTATTACTGTGAGTCCAGCCATTGAGACGATTTTTCTAAAAAATACAGAACAGGGGGAAGTTGGAGAGATTTTTGATCGGTCTTCCTGTTTCATGGCCAAAGCTCCGCAATGTTTTACCTTGGGGGATATTTACGGAGCGCATCAAAAGGCGATTCAAGATGGTTTACTGAATTTTATTGATTCAGCAAGTTTAATGCAGCATTATGGAGTTACACTCGAGACTGTTGAAGGTCCTACTGAAAATATAAAAATTACGACCCCAGTTGATTTTTATATTTTTAGAGCCATCATTGATGCAAAGGAAAGTTTGCAAATTTTGGGATTATAAAGGATAGAATGTTATGACAAATAGAAACATCCTTGAGGAAGATCTTGATATTCTCTGCCATACGCAGTGCATTGATTGGGAAAAGTTTCATAACAAACATATTTTAGTAACTGGTGGGACGGGTTTAATCGGGAGCACGCTTATCAAAGCTCTGTTATATGCTAGCAAGGTTAGAGGACTTAATTTACATATTCATGCGCTAGTAAGGAATTTTGACAAAGCTTTTAAAATTTTTGGCGGCGAGAATAATAATCTCGAGCTTATTATAGGAACATTGGAATCCTTGCCTGAAATATTTTGTTCTATAGATTATATAATTCATGGTGCAAACCCTACGGCAAGTTTGTACTTTGTCAAACAGCCTGTAGAGACCATCCAGATTGCAGTAGATGGAACATTTAAACTTCTAACTCTTGCAAGAGAGAAAGGTGTGAAAAGCTTTGTTTATCTTTCAAGCATGGAAGTTTACGGAGCTCCATTAGATGATAAAATGATACCTGAAACGCAAGGATGCACTTTGGATTCTATGGCAATCCGCAGTTGCTATCCCATTGCGAAAAGATTATGCGAAAATCTTTGCGCAAGTTTTGCTTCGGAATACAATGTCCCGACAAAGGTCGTTCGCCTAGCACAGACCTTTGGCCCTGGTGTGGCAAAAGATGACGCTAGGGTCTTTGCCGAATTTGCTCGTGATGCTATAGAGAATCGCGATATTATTCTCCAAACGGATGGCAGCAGTAAGCGCATGTATTTATATACGGCTGATGCAGTGAGTGCTATCCTGACAATTCTGCTGCGAGGAAAATCGGGATGTGCTTATAATGCAGCAAATCCTGAAACTTATTGTAGCATCCGTGAAATGGCCGAATTGGTTGCAAGTGAAATTGCTAATAATAAAATAAGTGTAAGAGTTTTAAATAATAGAAATAGTGCTGCTCAAAAATATCCGCCATCGCATCATCTAAGACTTGATTCTCAGAAATTGCTTTATTTGGGGTGGCAACCCAGAAGAGATTTAAAGGAAATGTATCTCAGAATGCTTTATGTAGATTGTTTCAAATAATCCTTAAACTTGAATTTTATTTTATTAAAGCATTTGGGAATTAGATTAAATATATTTTTAGGTTGAAATTTTTAATATAGGTACAACTGTGGAGAGAAATATAATCTTTATTTGCTATTTTATTTATTTAAGCTTATAACGTGATTTTAATCATAAATAAGAGGTACAAGTTTAATGGAAAAATATTATAGAACAATTGACATTTTATTTGTAATGCTCATTTCAACATTAATTTTTACAGTAATTCCTAAAACAATAAGCTTTGAGCCTTTTGGCGGAGTTATGGGGAGTAAGCTTAGTATTTACCCATTACTTCTTGGAATATTAATTACAATTAAAACTGTGGGGGAAAATAAAGAAAATGATTCAAACTTTGATAATTTTAATAAAATAGTACTTAAATTTGCAGTATGTTTATTTTGTGTAAATTTCATTTCGCTGTTTTGGGGGATAATAAATTACCCTTATATAAATTCAATACTAGGAGATCCTAAATTTATTCCAAAAGGGATTCTTAAAATATTTAATTTTTTGGGGTATGACTATCATGCAATATCTCAAAACACAATTAAAGTTTGGGTTGGAATTAAAGGTGTAAAAAATATACTTGCAAATATAATATGGCAATATGGATGTGCTTATTTTATCTATTTTTGGTATAAAAATAGAATGCAGGATTGTTTTAATCTGCTGCTCAAGGGAATTCTAATTGGTACATTTTTTATTTTTTTATATGAACTCATAGAACTCCCATACCTTTTGGGTAGCGATAGTGCAAAAAATATTTTAGTTATAATCAATCCATACATTCATAGAATTGGCCGTTTGACAAATTTTTATAATGCAACAAGTAGTCAAGATTATAATTGGTACTCGTGGTGGCCGAGATTATTGTGGCCTAATCAAGTTAGAAGTGTTTTCGCAGAACCCTCTTTTTTAGGCTTGCATTGTGCTTTTTCTATACCTTGGACTTGGTACAGAATATGGAAGATAAAGGATGAGAAAAAGAACTTAAAAAAAAATGATACTTGGATTTGGTGGAGTACATGCTTATTTCTCACATTTCTTGTTTTCTTGACGAGATCTAGGACAGCGCTTTTATTATATTTGTTTCAGATGGGCCTATTGTTTCTGTACTGCTTAGTAAAGAAAACAAAATGTGATTTTAGAAAGTTAGCCTTTCTAATGACCTTTTCTATACTCATGTTTTTTTCTAGTTTAATTTTTATTAATCTTAGTCATAATAAAATCCTATCTCAATCCGCAACTAGAGGTGTACATAATCAGACTGACACTCAATTGATGAAGTCTTCCGCAATAGATAATTACGTCTCAGAGAATGTTTCGTCTGCTTTTTCAAAAAAACAGAGAAGTAATTTAGCAAGACTATCTCTTATGGCTGCTGAACTTAAAGTTTGGCTTGAGCATCCGGCCTTAGGTGTGGGAATGGGTATGAGAGCTGCTTATATTCCTGAAAAGTTTTCTAGAGAGGCTTTTGAAAGTAATGAGGTTCGTATGTGGGTTAATCGGTTAAAGGATAACGGACCATTAATTGCAAGTTTTCCAAACGTGTCAGAGTATACTTCAAAGCTATGTGAGTTAGGACTATTGGGTGTAGTAGCGTATTATTCACCAGTTGTATATTTGCTCATAAGTTTTGCGAAAGTTATTAAAGATAGCATTTGTAGTAAAAACAATAACTATCTAATCGATTTTAAATATAATTTTTTGATCTTCTACTTGATTCAACTCTTAGGTTTTCTAGTTAGCGGGATTACTACATCCCTCGATGTTTCATTCTGTTTTTGGGTCTTAATTGGGATTGGTCTTATTATTAAGCATAATATATTAATTGATTAATGAAGGTGGTGATTATTATTAGCATATTTTTTAGTAAGTTTACCCGTGATTTCTCTTATTCATTTATTTTAAATGTGACAACAATCTTAGTAAAAACTATTTTTGTTTTCATATTACCAAGAATAATTGGAGTTAGAGATTTCGGTTATTGGCAACTATACTTCCTTTATTCATTTTTTATTCCTTTTGGTCATCTTGGTTTAGTTGACGGGATCTATCTTCGAAATGGAGGTAAATTCTATCATGAACTTGATTTCGAATCCTTACGGTCACAGTTTTTGATATTGGGAGGATTAGGGTTTATTTGGGCAATTTTTATTGTTTTAGGCGCCAATTTCTTTGTTTACGACCAGAATAAGATTTTTATTTTAACTATTATTGCTTTGGATATAATTTTAACATTACCACGCACACTCATATCAGTTGTTTTTCAAATGACTGGCATGATAAAACAGTTTTCTTATTCGCTAATGAGCGAGTCTATAAGTTCATTTTTAATTATTATATTAATGATTGCCTTTGGTATACGTGATTTTCATTATTTTATCTTAGCAGATTGCCTTGCAAGATGCGTTTCGTTACTTGTTTCAATAAAAAATGCACCAGGATTTTTGTCAGCAACATTTGCTAAATTAGGAACTAGTCTAAAATATGCAAAATCAAATATATCTATAGGAATTTATCTACTATTATCTAATATGATAGGCCTTGTTGTGGTATCAAGCGTACGGTTTGCCGTGGAAAGTCATTGGGGATTGATAGTTTTTAGCAAGGTTTCTTTGGCTTTTAGTATTTCTAGTGTAGCATTAACCGCGACAAGTGCTGCAAGTATAGTTTTATTTCCTTTATTAAAAAGGCTGACAATAGAGAACCAATCTCAGAGTTTTGAGGCTTTGTCTATTTCACTCTTAACTATCTTATCGTTGGCGTTCATTTTATATTTCCCGGGAGTTAAAATTTTAAGTTGGTGGTTGCCAAAATATAATGAAAGTTTATTTTATTTAACCCTTATCCTTCCAATGACGATCTTTGATTCTCAATTTCTTGTAATTGGGAGCAATTTTTTGAAAGTCCTCAGAAAAGAACGCACCTTTTTTCTAATAAACATAATAGCAGTTGTCATTACTGGAATCATTATAAGTATGGTATTGTATTTTAAACTTCCACTCGAATATCTTCTGATTGGATTGTTTGTTCAAAGTGCAAGTAAATTTATATTTAGTAATTGGATTGTTTCAAAAATCTTCAACCGAATGTATTGGTATGCTTTAATTATGGGGCTCGTTGTTAGCATATTGTTCTGGGGGAGCAATTTATTAATAGGTGGCTGGATCGGTTTTTTTGCTTACATAGTAGGGATTGGTTTAGTGACTTTCTTGGCACGTAAAACAGTTCATCAGGCAATAAATCGCTTGCGAAATTAAGTTTAATTTATCTCATGAATTTCAAGGACGTCCATTCTTTTTTATCCTCTTAAAATTGAGTTATGAAATTTAGTAGCCACATTCTATTTAGAAGGGCATTTCAATTCTTCTAAACTGGCATCGTATCGTCTTTACTCATTGATTTTTGTCTTTCTAGGCATATCTGTAAGGAAGAAAATTAACGTAAGAGGAAAATAACAACTTATTTTCTTCCCGTATATATGAAAGAAATCTCAAAATTGACAGAAAAATAATTTAATGGTGATAATTACTTTCAGGGGTTAACATAATGAATATTATAGATCAAAATATACAGAATATCAGTGATGTTATTGATCGGCATATTGTTGAAGCAAATAGTCAGAATAGAGGTGAAATTTCTCAAGACATTTTGGCTCAGCTTAGGAACTTAATCGAACAAGTTATGATAAAAGTACATGTAATTGATGAAAATATTGAAGTAAATACAGATAATTATAGAGAAACAATTAAACCAGCTGTTAAATTTATTAAAAATCAAGGAAAATATAAGTTATTAAATGATTTTCATGATTTTCTCCAGATTGTTGCTTCACACTATACTTTAGATCCTAATAATTCTGAGAGAATTATGATGAAGTATTACGAATATTTGGTGAAATTAAAGAAGTTTTGTGAAGAAAAATTGAATCTTGCAGTATTGACCAAAATTGAAAAATTCCCAGTATCAATAAACTCAGATGTTCGAGAATATTTAGAACAAATTTCATATAAACTCTATCATATAACTGAAAATTTAACACCACCTACTATTGCAAGATTTTATATATATAAAAAGACTACAGTTTATTATGGGAAGAAACTATTTTATGAATTGACGGTTCTGCCTGTAAATGAGCGGGAAAGCAAGTCTAATCGAACAATTGTATTTACTGATAAAGATGTTTTAGAAAATTATATAATCAAGGCTTGCATCGTTGATGATTATGTATTCGGGTCTGGTTGTAAAATTCCAATACATCTTATGAAAAGTAGTGAAACCTCTATTCAAAAAGATGAATTTAATTTGTTCACAGAAATTGTATTGGGAAAAGATGTTTTTATAAATACTTTCATATGTGAAAAAATCTGCCAATATATTAATAAAAATTCCTTTTCCTTAAGTGATTTAATGATGCTATCAGAAGCGGATTTCGAAGATTTTATACAATCAATAATCCGTACCGAGAAACCAGATTCTTTTATTGAAGCGCTACGATTAAGTCATTATATTTGTCAAAATCATATGCCTGGCACTAATGTAATTTTATATCTTTTGTATCGTTTAAATCCTATAATAATGAAAAAATTACTAAATGGTACACCTAATTCAAAGCTTTCTAATCTATATTTAATCAATGGATGCATACCGTTCGATACCCTTCCGTATATTTTTTCTCTACCTAACCATAATCCTAAAAGCTATGATTTATATAAATGTATTGGAATTAGTGGCCGGTCTGACGAATTATTTGCGGCAAGAATAAAGTCTAATACAGAGAACCAAGGAGTTATGTTTACTCCCCTTAGAGATTTTCAAAATTTTGAAAACATTGATGCCAATATTGAAAGCTATAATAGAAAAATTAGTAAATTATACCCTAAATTTCAAAAAACAAAATTGGTTAAGGAAAAAGACTTTATTTATATTGAAAAATACAAGGAAGAATTGATTTATATTATAGGTGTGATTAATAATTATACTAAAATGGGAGTGAGTAACTATTCTCAATCAGTAGAAAAGTGGCTAGCGGACCAGGCTATTAGTATAGATGATACATGCAAATCTGAGATTTTAAAGGATTGTTTTGAAAAATCTCGAGTTGCAGTTATTTCCGGATCCGCCGGAACAGGAAAAACAACTTTAATCAATTATATTTCATCTTATTGGAAGGATATGTCCAAATTGTACTTGGCTTTGACTAATCCTGCCATAGATAATTTAAAGAAGCGTATTACAGCAGGAAATTCTAATTTTATGACTGTACAAAGTTATCTTTTCGGGAACAGTAATGATAATCCGGATATTTTGATTATTGATGAATGTAGTACGATTAGTAATTATGATATGTGTAGGATTCTATCGAAAACTAGATTTAAATTACTTGTGCTAGTAGGAGATGATATGCAAATATCATCAATACGATTTGGCAATTGGTTTCACATGATTTTGAATATATTACCCCAACGAGCATTACACGAACTGATAAAGACATTTCGAACGAAAGAAAACAAACTAATTGAAATATGGCAGTCCGTGCGAACGATGAAGCCGAATTTAGAAGAATATTTAGCCAAGGCCTCTATTTGTTTTCCTCTTGACCCTAGCAAAATTTTAGATTTTGGAAATAATGATGAGATCATACTCTGTTTAAACTATGATGGATTATACGGAGTTAATAATTTGAATTTAATATTACAAGAAAAAAATAAGAACAAGAAATATAAGTGGAAGATGCATTGCTATAAAAAAGGAGACCCGATTCTCTTTAACGACTCTAATATATTTTTTCCTGTTATCTATAATAATCTTAGAGGAACAATTGTTAATATAGATAAAAATAGAGATGAGAGTGGTAGAGAATTTGTTACATTTTCAATAATGATCGAAAAAGAAATCGATGGATTAACCGCAGAAAAATATAATCTTAAATTAGAGCCGTGTGATATGCCAGGAAATTCAATTATTAAATTTACTGTTTACGATAATTCAAGAAAAGGTGCAGATAATAAAATAACCGTTGTTCCATTTTCAGTTGCATATGCAATCTCAATTCATAAATCACAAGGACTTGAATATAACAAAGTTAAATTGATAATTTCAGATGAAAGTGATGAACACATTACTCATGATATTTTTTATACTGCTGTAACAAGAGCAAAGAAAAGCTTGGAGATTTATTGGAATCCTGAGGTTGAACACAAAGTTTTGGCTGCATTGAAGGTACAGAAAATTTCTAGAGATATTCACATATTGGAATCGATGTTGGGTAATGAAAAAGAACTTTATTAAAATACACGCGCAGAGATATAATTGGGATACAACCTATTCTTCGTAACTAGGTTATTACAATCTTGAAATCGTCCGTCTTATTTCGCAAAACTTGAATGAGCCGGACCGTTTAATCTAGTTTGTGGAAGATTAAAAAGGGCACAATGGGCGTCATATTTTTGGGTGTTTCTTGGATTCAAAATGTTAAAGCTGGGTTAATTTCGCCAGTTTTAGTCGGCTAAAAATCACTAATTTCATCAACCTTTTTTCTTTTCTGCATATTCCGCCAAAACAGTATGAAATAAATTCATGTTGTTTCCACTCTTTAATTTTGGCTAGTTTTTTCTCATGTCTTGGCTGTTACAAGCTAAACGTTCTGCGTGGGATGTCAAACGGTTGAGGTATGCATTAGCATAAGTACTGTCCTTGAATAGATTCACCCATTGAGTCACCGGGAACGGTGAAATCAGCATCGTAGAGTTTTGGCAGTCTCGAGCTTCAACAATTTAAAAAAGGGCACGACACTGATCCAGATATAGATGCTTTTCCCATCCTAACTATACAACGTACTTGGTCTTAGTAGGATAAAGCAAATGCTTGATTGTAATAGTTTTAAAGCATTTGAATTTGAAGCGCATACTATATTTTCGTATGGCAAGATATTATAAGGTATGAATATGAAAATCCTCATAACCGGCGGTGCCGGATTCATAGGCAGTAACTTTATCTTTCATATGCTGAAAAACCATCCGAATGACTGTATCATTTGCCTAGATAAACTGACATATGCGGGTAATTTGTGCACGTTAAGACCCATTATGAATCAGCCGAACTTCAGCTTTGTAAAAGTGAATATCTGCGATAGGGAGGCCATCTATCGGCTTTTTGCAGATGAACGCCCTGATATGGTTGTGAATTTTGCGGCTGAATCCCATGTGGACCGCTCCATTGATAGCCCTAGTATCTTTTACCAAACGAATGTACTGGGAACGGTAACATTGCTGGAAGCCTGTAGGACCTATGGAATCAAACGTTTTCAGCAGGTCTCAACGGATGAAGTTTATGGTGATTTGCCCCTATCAGCCGCAGCACCTGGGTTTAAGGAGACGGACCAGCTTCGGCCGTCAAGTCCCTACAGCAGTTCAAAAGCTGCCGCTGATTTAGCCGTGCTGTCCTATCATCGTACCTATGGGATCCCTGTCACCATTAGCCGCAGTTCCAATAATTATGGCAGGTTTCAGCACCCAGAAAAACTTATCCCCAAAATGATGCAGCTTGCCCTCAAGAATAAACCACTTCCCCTATATGGCGATGGCAGTAATGTACGTGATTGGCTTTACGTTGATGATCATTGCCGGGCTATCGATATGATTCTCCAGCATGGACGGGTAGGAGAAATCTATAACGTTGGGTCAGGGGAGGAACGCAGCAACCTCGAAATTGTTCATCTTATTTGTCGAAGCTTGAATAAGACAGAGAGTTTGATTCAGTTTGTGGAAGATAGGAAAGGGCACGATGTGCGCTATTCCCTGGATGTTTCCAAGATTCATAATGAATTGGGATGGAGTCCGGAGACAGCATTTGATGTGGGGATGGCAAAGACGATTCAGTGGTATGAGGAAGAGTATGGAGAAAATTCCCTTTAGATTATAAAGATAGATTGTGTCAATAATCTTTCGCAAATTCATTTTCAGCCGTCGGTGTACAGGGTTAACTGGCAGTGAACTGGTCATCTGCCTGGCATTGAAATTCAAGTTCAAACAGATGGTCCATATTCAGGTATCTCTTGGATCCCCAGTCTGTTGCTGCTACATGGCGCAACCGGGCACAGACCAGCATCAGAGCGCTCTGGCCATCTGGAAAAGCTCCAATCGCCTTTGTACGGCGCTTGATTTCCCAATTGACTCGTTCCGTGGTATTGTTGGTTCGGATTCGATTCCAGTGTTCGCTAGGATAGTCCATATATGTTAAGGTTTCTTCGATGCCTTCTTCTACTTTCTTGGCAGCCGCAGTTAGCTTCAATTCCCGAAGCTTCTCAGCAACCAGTGCAGCCTTTTCACGGGCTGCGGCTTTACTTTCCTGAGAATGGATTGCCTTCAACATCTTAGAGACTGTACGCATCTTTGTTCTGGGCGTGACGGTAAATACATTTCTGTAGAAGTGTACAGTACAGCGCTGATATCGCGCACCAGGGAAGACCTCAGGAATGCTTTCTAGCATGCCAAGGCACTTATCTCCAATGATGAGGCGAATGCCTTTAAGGCCTCTTTCCTTGAGCCAGACGAAGAAGTTCTTCCAGCTTTCACGGTCTTCTTTCATGCCCTCGGCGGCACCCAGGATCTCTCGATAACCTTCATGATTCACGCCAATGGCTACGAGAATAGAAACGTTTTGAATCTCACCGCCCCAGCTTCGCTTTTGCTATACACCGTCAACGTAGACGTAGGGGTACTCCTCTGTAAGCGGGCGAGAACGCCATTCTTCGATGTGTTCATAGACTTTCTTGTTGAGATTACTGATGGTTCCCGGAGACACTTTGGTTCCCCAAAGAGCTTCTGTGATGTCCTCTACTCGGCGAACGGAAACACCGGCTAAGTACATCTCGATCAATGCCTCTTCAACGGAGCATTCACGACGCTTGTAACGCTCTATGATGGCAGTTTGGAACTGAATGCCCTTGAGCTTGGGAACCCTGAGAGTCACATCACCTGAAGTGGTTGAGAAGTTTCTCTCATAATGACCAGAGCGGTAGCCCTTTCGGTCACAAGAACGCTCATACTTTTCTGCGTTGACGAGTTCATCAGCCTCATGATCAAGCAGAGCATTAAGGGTTTCTTCGACGCTACTGCGTGCTAGATCTTTGAGATTGTCCTTTATGAGATCCTCATTGAGTTGTATAATGTCATCAGACATAGCTATAGCCTCCTCGGTGGGTTTTGTGTGGTAACTTAATTTTACCGACGGCAATGGACTATGTCTATTTTTATATGAAATTGAATTTGCGAAACTTATTATACGTTATCGGTGGCTAAATCAAAGTAAAGGAGAACAGAGGGTAACCATCCAAATCACAAGACGGATTTGGATGGTTACCCTCTGGTTTTCGTTTGTGACAGGTACCTTTGCCGCGGGGAGAGCATCACAGCCTCTTTGCGAGGCTTCCTTACTGCGCCCGCGTCATGAGAACGACCGTCTCAACATGGCTAGACTGCTTCATCTTGATGTCGAGTGTGTATCTGAATTCGCAATCGTTCATGGACGTTCTCGGGAATATATCAAAGCGTGTTTTTGCCAAAAAATATACCAATTTTTACTCTTATCCGTTCTCGGAAACAGGTCAATACCCTTGCTCCTACCTATAGATTTGCCGGCCGCTTCAAGACTTCACTTTGACAGAACAAGTCTGAAATCCAATCGTATCAACTCTAAGCTTCTGTTGTCAGGCATCCTCTTTTTTATTCATCAGCCTGTTTGCTGTATGACTGCTCGATTAATTCCATTATGTCGTCAATCTCAGAAGTGTGTTCAAAGAACACCTCAACATCTCCATTGCCCCATCTGCCAATGCCGGTGATGTCCTTGCATAAACCTTTCGGATCATGAATTTCCGAAAACTTCATATTCAGAGATATACGGAGACGCTGTTTCTGAACTACGAGATCAACGAAATTTGTATCCAGCTTATAAGCAATATACAACTTCTTAAACTCACGCTTTACATCCGGAGACAAATTACAAATACGCCGGTCGAGCATATCAAAAAGTGTTTTTGTAAATGCATTGATATCGTATGAGTCAATTGTATACTTCTGAGCAGGTTTCTCCTCAATCTGATACGGCGCAAGCTTAGCATCTGAAATTTCTGGATACTCCCATATCTGTTTTGCCTTTTCAGCCAGCAGCTTTGCGCGTCCTTTTATATGCTGTTCATTCCATTCGCTCAGCTTTACCAGATAAGTGTTAAGGCGTAGAGCGCTTTCTTTAAATCCACCTTCCATATCCATTTTAACCATAAATGGATTATCGCTCATTTCAGAGTTATAAGCTGTTAGCGTAAGGTTCCCTATTGTGTGCAGGTAGGTTTTCTGAACCTCTCTCCAGTCTGCGCCCAGCATAGTTTTCCATTCGTCACTTGGATTGCTGTTCTGCGGCATAATGTGTTCAATCGTATAATTCTCAATAATGATTGGGGCTTTATTCCCAAAGTTTTCAAGGTGACTAAGAATAAAATTCCTGGAACGCATATTGTAAATGTCACGGGACACAAATGCCTTCTCAAATTTCTCATCATTCGGGAATTCCTTATAATCATCGCGCAGTACGAAGAAAGCCTTAATAGAATTCATATAATCATCGGCCTTGATTTCATTACGCAGCGTCGCAAAAGTTTTATTAAGCGAATTTGTCGGAATATCACAGATACTTCTACGAAATACATAGCTGATGCACATTTTGATAATCTCAATAAGATCATCTCCCGTGATAACCCCCTCTGCGCAATCGTTATGCACTTTGAGCAGGAACGGAAAGGCTACCTCCATACGAAGGTCTCCGATATCTGAGTACAGCGATTTCAGAATAGCATTGTCGCTTCTCCTGAATATCATATTTGTGTAATAGGTAGCATAGATCAAAAGGTCTGCGCAGAGCTCACGAATTGTAGCAAACTCGCAATTCAAATGATAGGCCTTGAATCCCTCATAAACTCGATCAATCTTTGGGATGCGCGTAGTCTTCATCGTCAGATAATCACGGAAAAATCTATCCATAACAGAGTCCTGCTTCTCATAAGCAAAGAGCAGCTCCATCGGCCTCCACATGTGCTCATATACATATCGCTGTTCTGACGGCTCAAGTCCCATAAGCACATAGTTTCGAATTAAGTCGGACTCAGACAGCTCTTTACCTGTGGAGTTCAAGCTCTCAAAAATTGCCTGTGCATCATCCACATTTCGGTCAAGAGTAATATTGACAATCTGAAGCTTACCGATAGCCTCATAGACGTCTTTCGGCTGTAACTCCATATCTGCTATTTTACTGGCAAAAAAGTTATAGTTCGACAGGATACGTGACAGACCGGGATCACTAATCGGCTTTTTCTCGACGAGACTAATTAGCAGGTCACGGTCAGTTTCCGTAAGAAGCAATTTGTACCTCTCATCGCCGTCCTCGTATTCGTTCTTCAAAAGCATATTATCAATACGGCGGGCATTGATAGTGCCATCCTCCGGATGCTTCTCTGCATAGTCGCGGAGAGCAATCAAAAGCAAGCTCAGCGTAGTCAAGCGCTGCTGCCCATCAATGATCATATATTTCTGTACACCGGTCGGCATTGCCTGTTCCGCGATATTCACAATGGAACCGACAAAATGTCCGACCTTGTTCTTTTTCTGCATATCAACAATATCATTCCAAAGACGACTGCATTGCTCCGTCTCCCAACTGTAGTACCTTTGATAAACAGGGATCAGAAACTGCTTATTTCCATTTAAGATAGCGTAGATATTACCTTTTGTCGCATCCATTAGGCTAGTCCTTCCTCTTTGTTCCGTATGGCGCAGGTTCTTCCGCTACCATCTGTAAATCCTGTGATTTTTTACTGAAAGCCTCGGTATAACTAACCACTCGGCGATCCATATCATTGTTATCTGTCCACAGCTCACACTGAAGCATTACTGTGGCAACCGCATCATCCATACCCTCTGGCGGATATTTATGTTTCCTAAGAAGCCTCTTAATCATCATACGCATCTTGGCACGCGCCGAATCTCGCTTTTGCCAATCGACGGATCGATTCTTTCGTAGTGACTCTGTGAGCTCTTTTGTTATAGCAATCAGCTCATCATTTTCATAGAAGTCCTTAATCGCCTGGGGCTTAGTAAGTGCATCATAGAATGCCAGCTCATCTTCAGAGAGACCAAGCTCATCTCCTACATCGTGAGCCTCTCGGATTTGTTGCGCCATTTTCAGGAGTTCTTCGATGACTTCCTCATTGGTAAGCATTCCGTTCAGGTACCGGTTCATGACACCCTGAATAATTTCACTGAACTTCTCGGATTTGACAACATTTGATCGTCTGTAGATCTGTATCTGCTCAGCGATCAGCTTTTTCAAAAGTTCGACAGCAAGATTTTTCTCCTTCATCCTTGAGATTTCCTCAAGGAATTTGGGATCAAACAGGGAGAATTCTTCTTTAACCTCAGAGAACAGATTGATCACGCCATCGCTCTTGATACTGGACTTCAATAAGGCGTTGATGCGTGCATTCATTTCCGGCAGAGACAGTTTCTTGCCTTCGCCTTGATTAGTCAGCCTCATGACCAACACACGAACCGATTCGAAGAATGCCGCCTCAATACGCATGTTTCTTTCAACGAGTGATGAGCAGAGCGACAAAGCCTGCTGAAGCAGCAAGGCTTCTTTTACAAAGTCTTCTCGTTCTCTCTCTTTTGCAGGAGAAAGAATAAAGTTCACGGCACCTGAAATGGTACGAGACCGTTCCAGGTCGCTGCCTGTCTCAAACTTCGAATAATCAAATCCGTGGAACAGGTCGCGGCAGACCGACAGCTTCTCCAGGAATTTCGGATAGGCGACTTTAGCAATATCCGTGTCGCCATAATTCTTTTTGTCTCTTGCCGTGTAATCGTTCATTGCCTGTTTGAGTGCAGAGGCAATGCCTACATAATCGACAATCAGTCCGCCTTCCTTATCTCTGAATACACGGTTGACACGAGCAATCGCCTGCATCAGGTTATAGCCCTGCATCGGTTTATAGACATACATCGTTGCCAGAGATGGAACATCAAAACCAGTCAGCCACATATCAACAACAATCGCAATCTTCATCGGACTATTGTTATCTTTGAATTCCTTAGCAAGCTCGTCTCTACGACGCTTGTTTCCAATGACACTGCGCCATTCTTCCGGATCTTTATTGCTCTCCGTCATGACGACTTTGACCTTCTCCGTCCAATTCGGACGGAGTTCCAGAATCCGATGATAGATCTTCATGGCAATCGCACGGGAATAAGCAACAATCATTGCTTTTCCGGTGAGTAGATTCTCACGATAATTTTCGTAGTGATCCAAAATATCCTGCACCAAAGAATCAATTGTTGCATCATTACCTAGTACTGCTTCCATCTGACCAAGTTCACGCTTGCTCTTCTCAATCACAGCAGGATCTGCCTGGTTCGCCATCAGATCGTATTCCTGATCGATGAGTCTTAGCGTTGCCTCATCAAATTTCAACTTAATGACACGGCTCTCATAGTACACTGGACGTGTTGCGCCATCCTCCACGGCCTGCGTCATGTCATAGATATCAATATAATCTCCGAACACTTCACGCGTGTTTCGGTCTTTTGCAGAAATCGGAGTACCGGTAAATCCGATGAATGTTGCATTCGGCAGGCTATCACGGATTACACGTGCCGTACCCACTTTGATTTCACCGGTCTTTGCATCAACCTTTTCCTTGAGTCCATATTGGCTTCGATGCGCTTCGTCCGCCATTACGATAATGTTTCGACGCTCAGATAGTGGCTCCGATGACTCCTCAAACTTCTGCATCGTCGTAAAGATGATACCATTTGCTTTACGGCCATCTAGAAGTGTTTTCAGATTCTCTCTACTCTCCGCATGCATCGGATCCTGACGAAGGAAATTCTTACACTTGGCAAACTGTCCATACAGCTGATCATCAAGATCGTTACGGTCTGTAATTACTACGATAGTGGGGCTATCCAGTGCTTCCTGCAGAAGATGCGCACAAAAAACCATAGACAGAGATTTCCCGCTGCCCTGTGTATGCCAGAATACGCCACCTTTACCATCCGTAAGCGTCGCATGTTTTGTGGATTCGATTGCTTTTCTGACAGCAAAGTACTGATGGTAGCCAGCTAATATTTTGATTTTTTTCAGTCCCTCATTCGAGAAACAGATAAAGTTTTTTATAATATCTAGCAGCCTCTCCTTCTGAAACATTCCCTCAAAGAATGTGTCAAACTGAGCGTACTGCGTATTTTCATAGCTGCCGTCTTTCGTTTTCCACTCCATGAAACGGTCTTCACCGGAGG
>ENA-OPBW01000723-OPBW01000723.1-human-gut-metagenome-genome-assembly--contig:-NODE-723-length-23432-cov-19.955555_pt1 | contig 23432 bp, 16 predicted proteins | sample MGYA00241070_ERZ501456 | MGnify/ENA primary metagenome ERZ501456 (study PRJEB25962, sample SAMEA2042624) | human gut metagenome | biome: human gut; feature: human-associated habitat; material: faeces...
TTTCTAGCTACACGCCAATGGAATCCCATTAATGCTTCAGCTATGTCTTTTTTATCCTGAGTAGATAAATTGCCTATATTGAATGTTTTTTCACCAATTACCAAATTACTTTTATCATCAATATATAACTGCTTTTCTTTTAACCAATCAAATGTTTTATCTGCAGTAGTTACTTTAGTAGAATCTCCAAATCTAACCATGAAATCAATTAATTCTCCAGCAATAACTCCTGTATCTCTATATTCAGAGTTAGTATTAGTGCCATAATTGATTAACAAGTCAGCTAAAAACTCAGCTTGTTTCCTGTCAAATCTTTGAAGAGTTAATTGTAATGGCAACATTTGATTTGATAAAGTACTAGATTTTGGTGGATAAATAAACAATTGTCCACTACCACCTTTACCTGGCAACATTTCACCATTGGCTCCTATTATATCAGAATCTTTTACAATACCATCACTTATACCAAATGTTACATTTTCTGGAGTAATCTCAGTAATTTCTGTTGGTATCTGTAAGCCTTTTACTTCGTGTATTGGTCTGAATACAGCTCTACCATCTTTTCTAACAACATTAGGTATTCCTTTAGTTCTAACTATTGTGCTAGGTACTACAGCTTCATCATTTGTCGCAGACTCTATTGTAGAAATTACTGCATTTCTAAATCTACGTAAATCTGCTATAGATAAATCATTAGCATTATTAATAAGATTAATATCCTCTTCTGTAAGCCTTTCTTTAGGTATGCTAGCTAATTTTGCTGCTAAGAAAGTTCTAGCTCCAGAAGGAGTTTTCAAAGCCATTGCATAATCGCCAGTGCCATGATGAATTAACATTATTATAGATGCAGAATCATATGTACTAGGATCATTTTCTTTATATGGTTTATGCCCCTTTTCTGTATAATCTTTATTTATAACAAACTCACAGAAACTATCATTAAAAAAGTTTGGATCTTTTATTCTCTCTGCTAATTCCTTGCCTGGCTTGGTACCAGGATAAATAGGCGTTGTAGCATCAGGATTAAAGAACAGTGTATGAGATACTTTATCTTGTACCATTTCTTCAATTTCTAAAGATTCATCCAAATCTCTAGTCTCAGAGTCCATATCTGCTCTTTTGTTCATTTTAGATTCTGTAGCAATCTTCTTACGGGCCCATTTTACTTGAGATTCTTCAGTTACTTCAGGATTAGAAGTTTCATAAGTTTCAGATACTTTTTTATCATCCTCGTCTGAAACAGCTTCAGAATTTGCAAGATCTATCAGAGCTTTTTCATCAGCTCGCTCAAATTCTATTTCATCTTCTTCGTCTTCTTGAGTTTCAACAACTGGTTTAGGCTCAGGTTTAGGTTTCCTCTCAGTATCTTCTTGTTTTTTTTCTTTTACTTTGGCTAAGGTATCTTCAAACTCCTTACTTAACTCTTCTAATCCTTTAGTAGGAAATTCTTCATCTTCTTTTACTTCCTTCTCTGCTACTGGTATTTTAGTATCAATGTCAGAAGTAGCCCTGTCATCCATAATAGGAGTTTTTGGAGACGTTGCCTTTTCTTGCTCTACTTCAGTAGCTACTTGATTATCTACTTGAGTTTCGTTGTTAGTAATAGGTTGTTGATCATCACTTTGATTAGCTGCTTCTCTAGACATTTCTTTTGCAGATTCTGCTTCAACAACATCCTTTGCATTTTCTTCTACTATCTTTGATGATTCATCTGAATTGTTTATATAATTATCAATTCTTTCTTTTATCTTTTTACCTATCTTCTTTTTTGATTCATTAGAAGCGTTGTTGAAGTTTATAAGTTTACCATCTTCCAAAGTATTACCGAATATTTCATTCATCTTATGCTCAGCTACCAAAAGGTCATGATTTGCAATCATTGTGTTGACATAACTATCAATACCTTTGTTAACCAAATTTGGAGTGGCTATGAAGTTTGAACTGAATCTAGTACCTTCTGATAATTGATTTAGTTTAGCATCTATGTCTTTTAATATATTAGGTATTTCTTTTGAAATAGATTTACCAACAGCATTTGACTCATTCGTTATACCAAACTTTTGTTGATTTTCTTCTGGCTTAGATTCGAGTGCTGTTTTTAATTGTTCTAATGCTTGCTTTTGAATGTTTAACTTAGTTAATGCAACAGCAGTAAGCTTCTCTTCTGGAGAATAATGATTTAACATTTGATCATTTTCCAAAGTAGTATAGAAAGCATTGTCTGCCTCTTGTGCTTGATTGGCATTGTCAAGTGCTTCTTGTGCATCTATTGTAGCCAAGTGTTGCAATCCAATTAAAGTATTATATTCAGTAGTTCCAGGATTGTATCCAATAGTCTTACCAATATTTTGGTTTACTTTGGATTTAGATAAACTGAAAATGTTATTTGCAGTAGCTATTTCATCATTTAAATCTTGTTCAGTAATACCTTCTGGCAAATTATACTTATAATTTTCAAGTACATCAAGTACATTTTGTTGATAATTCAACTTCTTATTTGCCATTTCAGAGTAAGACATAGCTTTGATCATTGCATCTTTTTTACCAATGTGATCTGCAACTACGTCTCTTACAAAAGAGTTGGCAGTCATGTCTTTGTAAGTCTTTAACCCAGAATGATAAGCAATTGTAGGTCCACCCATGTATAAACCTAATGCAAAACCACCTTTTACATCATTCCAAAATTGTGGATCATTTGCTAATTCAGATTCAGTATCTATTCCAGATAATATTTTTGCAGTACGATAATTGGCGTTAGCTAAGCCCATTAAAGATTGAAAAATACTGCTAGACTTTCCATCATACTTACCAGAAATATAATCATAATCAAATACATCTTGATTGGCTTCTTCAAACGCTTCTCCAGTAGCAGAAAAACCCAATCTACCAAGTGCTTTGGCAGCTTGCAGACTAGCATTTTTTACTGGGGAATTGTATGCAAGTCTAGCATTAAACCCAGTATAAGCGTCTATAAGTTTGTTATATTTACTTGCTGCAGCTTCGCTTAATTTCGTACCTGTTTTTAATAATGGATTTAAAGCAGTTTTAATTGGAGCTGTTATTATTTTGCCCATAGCTTTACCAAGAGGTGCAAATACTAAAGCAGATTGAGCAACATCCATAGCAGATAATGCCATGTTGTTATCATAAACTCTTTCTAATCCATCTTTTAAGGATCTTTTGGCATTTACTAGAGTTGCATCGTTTATGGTTATCTCTCCAGATATAACTCTATCTATTATCTCATCATCAGAGATCTTAGAAACATCTATATTGGGGTCTTGTTGTTTTAACTGGTTTCTACCAATTTCAGCATATTGTTTAATGTCAATACCTTGTTCCTTTAAACTATCTTCAATTCTAGATCTATACGCACCATATACTTGAGCTAGAGATTCTCTATGTCTACTGTATATATTACCAGCAACACTAGCTGCAGTAGCTGCAATTGCACTACCCCACCCAATTAAATTAGATGCAGCACCAATTCCAGGGACAGCGTTCAATGCTCCAGTAGTAGCATAGTGTCTACCTAACCACAAAGCTCCGGTAGCTAAAGCATCTGCGATATAACCATAAACAGTTGCCATAGAAGAACCTGTTAAACCTGGACCAGCGTATAAGAAATAATCTGGGGAATACCAAGGTTTATCTTGAGCTCTTTGTTCCTTTATTCTAAATTCAGAAGACGGTGTATAATTTTCAGATCTTTCTCGTAAGTTAGAGTATATATTATTTATTTCTTCATTTACTTTAGATCTTTCTTCTTCCCACGATTTTCTAGAATTACTTAGATATTCAATTCTCGCATCAATGTTATCACCTTCTTTTTCACCATATTTAGACAAGATGCTATCGTATTGCTCTTGTCTATCTGCTAATGTTCTTTGGAGTTGAAAGTATTCAGATATTGCATTTTTGTATTCTTCAGAATTCTCATCCAAAGTAGGAATAGTATTTTCAAGATTTTTAAGCTTTTGCTTATCACTAAGAAAATTCAATTCATAATCAATATCATCTAATACGGGGTTTATATCTTTAGCTAGTTTAGCTCTTTCCGACATTAGATTGATTTGATCTCTACTATTCATGAAAGTAGTCCATGCATCTTTTAAGTAGCTCTTATCTTTAAGAGTTTCCTCTGGATTTTCTTTGTCCAATAGATACATTTCTTCATAATCATCAATTGGTGTTTGTTCCAATTCACGATCATATCCCGTTTTAATCTTTGTTAAAGAGGAATGCTGGGCGTTTACTTGTCGTATAGCCGCAGTAGTAGCATTGGTTTTAGAAGGTGTTAAACCAGCATTGTATTTGTCTAATATAGATGTTTCCATATATTATTGTAACAGATTAAGCATAGTTTGATAAAGTTCGATATCAGAAGAATATGATTCGTTATATGAACTATCATATAAATCATTTTGTAGTTTAGACCCACCATGTTCTTTATTGACTTCTTGATCAAAAGTCATTCTTGTCATACCATGTGGATCAATTGGTTCCATTGCATCAAATGTAAAGTATTCTCCAGTAAGAGCTGCACCACCTCTGGTGTCAGAGTGACCCCATGCATCTTCCACACTTTCACCTTTTATTGGCTTAACACTTAAACCAACTTCAGATGTTAAACCCATAGTTTTATTAACCATTTCTTTAAAACTGTCAACATCATAGTTAGCATTTCTTATAGACTGAATAGGTATCTTAACACTAACCCTTTGAAATAATTGTGGTTGGCCATTGGATTCACCTACCATTATTTTGTTTCTAGGCACCTTTATAACATCTTGGAATACTCCAGATTTTAGGTCTTCTGCAAAGTTTCTATTAAGTCTTGAATTATCCTGAACAGTGTATTTCATAGAAGGAACCTTCATTACTTTGTTTACAAAGTCTGTGGACAATATTAACCCATTAGTATCTGGAATAGTAAATCCATTAGTTATAGCATCATTACTGTTAATTTCTACTTCTTTAGAAGATTTTATTTTATTGTAACGGTTCATAACTAATCCTGAAGTAGGATAAGTAAGTTCGTTCAACACTCTGGACGCAGTATCATAGTACAATGGTAACTTTTCTTGTTTTACTCCAACAGCTGGGAATATATCAGATTGTTTAGCAAACATATCCCTAACATCCTCTGCATAAGCATTTGCCATAGCTTCATTACTGTAGTTCTTTGATGCAGATTCTTGGTATGCTTTATACATAGTGTTGTATTCTTCTGGAGTAATAGCACCTAACTCTAGAGCATTAGCAGCATCCATTAAAGTTTGTATCATAGATGCTTGGCCTTCTATAAACGATCTTGTTCTAGTTAGATTTGGATTATTTTGCATTTGACGCTTTTCTTGAACTACTGCGTCATTATACAATTTAGTATAAGCATCTGGATAATCAGTTGGTTGTTCACCATTTTTTCCTTTTCGTGTAGCTGCAACTCTTAAAGCTTGTTGTTCTTTCAAAGCTTGCATTGCATATGGGTCTACTGTAATATTATTTCTAATGTATTCTTGATTATCTATATATGCTCTTTCCATAAAAGCATTTGCAGCATCTTCAGCGGTTGCTCCAGGGTTCTGTTTTAAGTACACTTGCATATGCATTTGAGCCTCAGGAGTAGATAGTATACCACTTCTATTTTCATCCAATATTTTTTTAATTTGATCCCCAGTTACACCAGTATGAATAAAACCGTTGGATCTACCCAAATAGCTATCTTTAAGATTATTTACATATTTATCTGTAAGATCTTTTATTGATTGATAACCTAGTGGAGATACATCATTATAAATACCTGAAGTAAGTGTGTTATAACCAGTAAAATCAACATCGTGCCACAAGGGATTATATTTACCTTCTAGCATTAGACGTTGATTTACTTTTTGTCTCTCTCTTAAACCTTCAGCACTTTGACGAAGCATACTTAATTTAGCTCTGTCTACATTGTTTATTGCTGAATATATCTTAGATCTACCTTCTGCAGTTTTTATCATGTCTAAGTTTTTAGACAGTTCTTCAGCCACAGGCAAAGCTCTACCATAAGTTTCATCATAGTATGCTTTTGTGTCAGCAGCGGATGGAGATTGAAATTCAGCCCATTTATCCAAAGCTGTTGAATAATCTTTTAATGCTTGATCTACATTTTCTTTTGCCTGCTTCCCAAGTGTATACAATTGTTCAAATGGAATTGGAACGTATGTATTTATGAACTCTGCTTGTGCAGGATTGTCATATCTATTTACCATATTAAACTCTATTTCTAGTTCTTGTTAATAAATTATCCACTTGTTCTTTAGTAAATCCTTGACTTAAGAAATCAGCTAAGAATGGTAGTGTCATTTGATCCCTATTGTATTGATTTTGCATTAGTCTATTTACTTGAGACCATTTACCAAGTTGACTAGTTGCAGTTGCTCCAAAGTTTCTAGCAGCAGCTCTGTTTCTAGCATTAAGATCGTTGTACATATTTTCACTTTGTACAAATTGTTGTCCTAAATTATTAAGAGTATTTGCGTATTCTCCTAAGTAAGCATTGTCAGCATTTTGTTTAGTAGCATACATGTTTGCATTAGAAGCATACTCATCAACAGCGGCTTGAGTTCTTGCTGCTAAATTAGCACCAGTATTAGCATTAATATTTGCTAAGTTATAATTTGAAATGGCCCTTGATCTACTGTTAGCTAATCTTGCAGGTTCAATATTCATTCTACGTCTAGCCATTGTACTTCTAACTGCACCAGCATATGGATTTAATACTAATGGTTCTTCTTCTGGTCCTCTTAATGATTGTAAAGTATTATACACTGTAGGAGCCAATGATAACCAATCTGGTGAATAACCACTTTTTGGTTTACCAAGTGCACGTTTCTTAGTAGCTTCATCTGCAGACGTTGGTATATTTACTGGAGTAACAATATCCTCCCAATCTATTGCCATACTAGTGTTTACTAGTGGTATTGTTGGTTCAGATAATCTTTGAGTAGTAGTTTTAGTAATGTTAGGTTTGGTTGTCTGTTTGGTGGTTACAGAACCAGTAGTACTAGGGGTTTTTGTAACTTGTTTATTCGATGCATTTGTGTACGTGTTTGTTAAAGTTGGTTCAGATTCAATCGGTAAAAGAGGTATATCAACAGCGATTGGTTCATCGTTTGCATATGTGATTGCATCTATCATTTGTGTTGGATATGAAAACCAAGCACCAGTAGTAGGAGAGCCAATTGATAAAGGATTCATAGATGTACTTCTGTTAAATACTTTACCAACGTTGGAGTCACCAGTGTAATTGGTAGAAGTGACAGAAGGCTTTGTATCTCTTGCAGATTTTACAGCGTCAGTTATACCCTTGTTATTTATAAGAGGACCAAATATGCGTTTTGGAAAATACCCCAATGCTTCACCAAATTTATTTAATCCTGTACCGAGTTCATCGAAGAAATCAGAATATGCAGCGTATGTATCTGCATTCATCTTACTTCTAACATCGTCTACAGTTTTACCTTTACCATCTGCATATGCAGGTATTCCTTTTACTTTGGGTTTAACACCCTTTGCAGCTTTAACGGCTTCTTGTTCTGCTAACAATTTATTATAAGCTTTGTTAGCATTTATTTTATTTAATCTGTTTGTATTTTCAGCAAATATATCTTTGCCTTTGCTAGGTTTTGTCATTTTAGATAATATTTGTCCTTCCTTAGCAAATGTACGATTTGTACCTGGTCTTTTAATCTTGTCAGATAATACAGATTCTAAAGTAGATGCGTCCACTAGATGATTATCTGTGCCAGGTTGTGTGTTTGGAACCTGAACAATATTACCAGAGTCATCTCTGACCACTTCGTTATTGTCCAAGTACGCTAAGTCTGGGAGTATTCCACCATTCTCAAATGTATATGCAAGATCATTATTATCCCAATATTCCCCTTCAGTTTCAGCTGCAGCATTCATACCTATTTTGGTCTTGTTGAGGGTTTCCTTTCTGCGTCGTAATGCTTGCATTTGCTTTTTGCGTTTAATTGAACCAATAAGTCCACTTACCAATCCTAATCCACCACCAACAGCGGCGCCAATAGGACCACCTACAGTGAGACCAGCACCGGCTAACGAAGCTGCACTGCCAATAGTACTACCTGCAACATCACCTGTTGAACCTTCTTCTGATAAACCAGAAATGGCAGAGCCAAATACATTAGCTCCACCAAGGTAGTTTGACAACTGATCCATGCCAAACGCATATGCTGGTATAGTCTTTTTATTGTTTTTCTTTTTCATATTATATCATTGAGTATCTATAAGCTGTGCTAATATATGGTACTTTAAATTCATTACCACCATTACAATCATACTTATAATTACAGATAAGATATTTTCCTTTCATCCTATCTTTGTATGATTTGTTAGCCAGTTGTTCTACTTCATTAAGCTTCAAAGAATTACGAGGGATTGCAAATTTATAAGTATCCTCCCTGTAATCGATATCTTCACTAGTTAATGTTTCACTAGTCTGTCTTTTTGTAGTAAATAGGATCAAATCAAAATTAGTATCTGTAGTAAAATCACCACCATATTCAACATTATCAAATGTTTTGGTTTGTGGATAATCTTTGTTAACTACAAATTCTATTTCAGATACCTTTGCTTTGTCAGAATCTAAATCAGCTTGTTCACCACCATTATATTTAAACAGTTTCAATGATTTAAATAAATATAGTTTATCACTAAACTCTGCGTAATAGTCTGGATTATAGTTATAGAATGAAGTAAATACTCCTAGTTGTTCATTAAACGCTAATGTTTTATCTCCTAGAGTAAACAGAACTTCATTATATTTCTTATCATAGACTGCAATAGGATCTTTTTTAAACAAGTCTTTATTCTTATTCAAATAAGATTGAACTCCTTTTAATTTAGATACTGTTTGTAATTGACCATTAAACCCACATATATCATTACGTTTACTATCATACCAGTATACAGTACTATCTGATTGAGTATTTGCTCTCAACTGGTTTGGACTTTCACCATTCATTGTAGTAAAGTAATCATATCTGTCTAGTATACCACCAGTACCTAGAGTAAGAGCACCTGGGTTATTATCAGTTATAATAGAACGTTCATTTACTGCAACTGTGCCAAAAGCGTCTGTTTGCCAGAATACTAAATTGTTTTTAAATAACTTCATATCATTAATTGGTCCAAATCTAGTATCTACATCAAGATAATTGGCTACTTTGAATTTTGTCCATGAATCAGTAACTTCATTATTTGTTTTAAGCTCTGAAGATATGATACGAGTATCTGTTAATAAATTATCTATATTGTAAATAGATTTAGCTACAAACTTTTTTGCATTAGGTTGAGCAGAGTAAGCATCATTGTATGCATATGATGGAGTGTTCTGAGTATATAAATCACCAACAGTAATTATATCGTCTTCTACAAAGTGGTTAGCATACCCATCACCAGCTTGATAAGTTCTATTTATAGATGAATCAGCATGAGTTAATGCTAGATTAACACTTGACTCGCATGGTATGAACGCACCTAAGAATAATCTATTTGCCTTATTATTATAATAATCATCTGTATTGTAACTAAACATACAGTTATTATAATCAAATATGTTTAGATAAGTATCGCCACCATAACACAACACTGTGGAAACACTAGATTCAGCACTAGCTCCTGTAGTAATATACACAGAATTCTGTACAGCAGAGTAGGAATTGCCACCATAAGCATTTACACTTTGTTTCATGTTGCATAATACTACTGCATTTAAATATCTAGCACTTGAAGATCCTGATGCTAAAGATATGTTAGAGATCATGTTATCACTTTTAAATATAGCACAAATTCCATGTGGACCATATTTTCTAACATTATTTGCATCAGTCTTATCTACTTCACCATCTCCTGCAGTTCTAATATTATCCCACACCCAGTTATAATAAACTTTGTCACCAATAGTCACTGCTTCAGCATTATACCAAGGCTGATCACCGTTTGTTAACCAAGGACTACTAGGACCAGCATATTTTGCACTTTCTATTGCAGCTGATTGTACACCACTTTCAACATATAGTCCATAGTATTTAGCTAACAATGCTGCATAAAAATCATCATTATTTATTACTATGGCTCCATTAGCCACATAACCATTACTAGGTTGACCTCCTAATGATTTAGTTGGTTTTATTGTGGAACCATCGTACTTTATAGATCTAGCATTTGCTAATACTTTTGTAGCTCCAGCTTCTGTAATTCCCCAATCACCGTCCGCAGTAATAGGAGATGTCATAAATCCTACCTTTTCAACTGTTTGAAACTTATCAATTAATGCATCAGCATTTTCTCTGTTGACTGCTATTTCTGGAGATACAAACATGAAATAATTGTTAGATTGTGTATCTGACAAGTTAAAGGTATATTGGAAATCTCCATTATTGTGGGTCTTTGCATAATAGCCATGCTTATTTGAATAAGCTAGATATGGGAATGGTGTTAAGATGTTAGAATCTCTATCATAATTCGTAATGCAACTTACTACTCCTTGAGCTAATATAGTTCTATCAGATAGAGTTCTTTCGCATCTAACTATCTCATATCTTACTACGTCTGATGGTAAATTCTTTACTTCAAATTCAATACCAAGTGGTTTAGTAACAACTGATAAATTAGATCCATAATCACTAGCTTCATTAGAAGTAAAGAACTTATAACCCGTATCTTTATTAGACGGCATTCTTATATCACCTATCCAATGTACAGGGGATGCTAAACCTTGTTTATTGTATAATACAATACCAAATCTATAGATTTCATCCCTCATATATCCTTTTACTTTGGATTCTATTTCAGCATTAGAATAGTTTGGTATCTTATTACCAGATGATAAACTTATTGAATTTGATTTATCGTTACCTTCATAGTTAATACCTAAACTAGTAAGTGATCTTGAAGAAGCATTGAATGTAAATTCTTCATTTATCATTCCTCTAGATGTAGTAGATGCATCTTCTAGTAAATCTGTAGTAATGAATCTATATGATACATTCTTGCCTTTTCCACCTTGTATGTATCCTCCTGTTGGAGAAGTAGTGTATTTGTATGCACTGCCGTCTACATTAAATGGGCATATACAATCGTGGTCTTTAGGTATATTTGTAGTAGTTAATGCTGATAGAGCAAAGTTTAACGAAGAACCAGAGTTAGATAGCAATAATACATTACCAGAAGAATTAGCTCTAAATGCTCTAGCATCATATTCTACATCCCATGTTTCCTCAGTAAGATTAGCAGCAAATAATCTGTTATCTTTAGATTCTATTACTTCAGGTATAAATGTATAATTAGCTAATGAATTAAATTCATCAATACTTAATTCCGATACTAAGCTACCACCTTTATCTTCATAGTTTATTACAGAACCAGTTCCAATAACTATATCATCTACTATAGATATTACAGGTACCTCATTCTTTGCCTTATAGAATAAAGAGATTATTCTAACTCTATCAAATCCAGTGCTATTATTTCTTACCTGTAACTTTATGGACTTACCAGTATTTTGTCCTTTAGAACTTCCTCTTACAGCATTGTAATTAGTTTTTTGATCTCCATCACTCAAATGATAAAGAGGGGTAAGTGGAGATATCGCAGACTCTGTACCTCTTACTTTAAACAATTGATAACAGTACTGTATCATTCCAGATTCTAAACTACCTGTTCCAAATCCATTAAATTCAAATGGAGGTAATGTAGCTTTTGGTAGCATTACTATAGTATCCGAAGTAATAGATGAATTACTAGATATGTGATCATCATCTACGTTGATTACTTTAATTTGAGCATGCCCATCTGCCCAGTACACCTTTACATTGTTGCTTGCTTCCCATCTACATACACTACTAATTGCAGCTACATTACTAGATGATACTTCTATATCTAAAGGTCTATTAGTTACTACTTTTGTTACAATTGGTTCCTCTTGGGATCTAGAAAAATCAATTCTATATACATTATTGTTATTTGTACCATTAATCTTAGTAAAGACAATCGCCCAATCTCTTACTGTGGTAACATGTATGATAGTTTCACCAGACAAATTTGAAGAAGGTCTACACGCTAAAAATCCTTCTATATTTTGCATTGCTGCAAAAGAAGATCCTTCATTCGTTAGTATACGAATGTTCTCTGCATATATATACTGGTTATCTTTCAATACGGAATAATCTACGTCCATACTAAGACCCCCAGAAAATGTATTTGTTTGTCTAGTAGCGTTCATTTGCGTTATAAATTATTTGTCTTTCCCCAGTATGTGAATAAAAAGTATTGTGATCTCTAAATTCTGGAACGATTTTATTCCAATTATTTTTAATAGACTCCATACCATCTTCATTTGGCATCAATGCCTCAGCATATGCTTGGTTTCTATAAAAATTCCAAGATCTTCTAATATCGTAGTACACTTCTCGATTTAACTTACCATTCAAATACTCAGGATACTTCAGTTTCATTGTAACATACCAGTATATAGCTTCAGTATAGGAAGTTAAATCTGGTATTAAAGTATATCCATCTTCATCAGTAGGTATTGCACTATAGGATAGTTTTAAGTAACCTGATGGAACATTACACATTATAAATCCAGGTTTAATACTATATTGTAGCCCTCCACTAGGATTTGCAGTATTAAATCCATCATTGTATGTTCGTTCATTTATAAGATTTGAAATGATTGTACGTAAATTCTGATTAGTGTTTAACAATTCTAAAGCCTCTGTTTTATCAATGTTACCAATCATATCTACTACTAAATTTACCATTGTATCTTCTTGTACAATCATATTTGGATCGCAATGTTCACAACAATTGTTGTGTCTACATTCCTTTTTGTGTCCAAGTTCATCATAACAGTCACAGTTGCAACAGCATTTGCCATGTCCCCAAACAGCAAATGAACCTGTAGCTTTCCTCATAGGAAACCAAGGTCCATCACAATTAAAAGAGTATGCAACTTGATGCAATTGATGAAGATCACATGGTAATGATGCTTGATACCCACACAATTTAGTAATTGGAGTACCATCTTGACCAGATACTTTTGGAATAAATTGTGTAACAGCACCAATCTTTTCAATTGCTTCTCCACACCAAGATCTGATGTCACTTATTCTCATGTCATCTTCTTTCAAATCTAGATCAGCAATTATCTTAGCAATTACCGTTTTAATTGAAGTTAATTTTGTAATCATAATTCTCTATAATCTCTAATATGATTTTTGATAATCTGAGCAAGATGCCTTTTATTATCCCTTGTCATCACCAATTGATATTTGGTTTTATTTGGTGTTATCATATTCTGTTTATTCCAATATACTCTATATTTATAGAAATTGGAATGTTCATTTAAATGATAAATAATTTTACCAGCTTTCTTACTCTCAGCATAATCAATTCGAAGACTCTTTCCAGTATACTCTTTGGGTTTGTGTTTTACTATTTGAATGGTCCCCATTCTACATGGTAATTTAACCTCTTTTCCATTTTCTATTAATTCATCTCTAAGGTATTTAAAGTAATCATTTATTATATCTCTAAACACTCTGTATTCAACTTGATATAGTGGATTATCTTCCACATATTTAGAATACGAGTCATAGAAGTTGTGTCCCGTATAAGCTTTCGTCTCCATTATTGAACTTTTACATCATTTGTACTATTGTTAGTAGTATCATTTGGCATTTGTAACATCAAATTTAATTCTTTACTAAAGATCATATCTTTAATTGTGGGTATCATGTTTGCAGGAACAGGATATGGTGTATCATCCCTATCAAAACATTCACCAATTGATGTTGGGTCCTCTAGTATACCATCTATTCTAACATACTCTAGATGTTCTGGTCCCATTATGTACAAATGATTTCCTTTAAGATATGCAATATAATCATTGCATGTATATTTTCTATTAATTTGATACTTTGCTTTGGTTTCAGTTCCAACTTGAATCAAATTACCATCTAAGTCTTTTACACAAATCAATCCAGATCCAAAATGTAAATCTATAAACTTTGGTAGTTCTTCATCAGATTTATAATTGTATCCATCTGTAGGGCAATTACGTACTTTAGAAATGTGCAATGGTCCTATTGTTTGAACATACGATTCATTTATGTCTCTACCTTTATCCAAATCTTGTTTGATTAGATAGGCTCTGTATTGATGAATCCATTGTTCTACCTGTATACGTGATAGATTCTCAGACTCGGAAATGTTATTATCCCTAAGTATGAGAAATATATCGTCTATAATTGAATTTAATGAATTAAATGTCATATTCTTCTTCATTTGAGCTCCATTCTTCTGAAGCTAGTAAGTTACTAAATTCTAAGGACGGGGATGTATATACAGGAAATGGATACGTAGGTTCGGTTATTTCTTCTCCATCTATTTTCATATCAGAAGGAAACAATGTTTCATAATGTGTGAGATGCATTATAATTTTAGTATTATATACATTGTATCTTGGTGAATCAATACTCATTTGTTTCTTTGTTTCCTCTGGTATTAGATCATATACTTCTACTGGTATCTCTATAAATCTCATATCATTTCGCTTTTAATGTCTGTAAATAATCATATGCTTTGATACAGTCGTCTTTGGATAGGATACGGTTGTAAATGGCTAAATTCTTTAAGGCGATTTTAGCAAACTTGTTTCCACTTATGCCAATTAGCAGGTTATTTCTACTACTTGTGATAGGTTGTTCTTCACTAATTAGCATTTCAGACCAATCATCATAATATACACGTCCATCTGAGCAAATAGCCTTTAAGGTGTTAGTGCTTAAAATTAATCCTTCATTTGCGTTATTTATGTATATTTTCAATCCGTAATCTCTGTTATACACACACAAAGAGGGAGATTTAACGATACCTGCATTAGTTGTTATGCTATCCATAAACTTCCACTCACCAACAATCGTAAATTCCTTATCCATTACAAAATCCGACGAAACAACCTTATCATCCACCCCATCAGTAATCAGATAGCCCGCATATTCACCTTCTTGATTATACCCGCTACCTTCCGCAAACCCAAAATTGGTCAGCTTAAGATCATTACCATTGCCTGTAATATTGGTAATAGTAGCACGATCACTATCCTCATTGGTCTTGCCGGCCACTGTCCATGCTTGATCAAATGAAGAAGGATCAAAATCATCACCGCCTTCTGAAGTAGGGGTATAAAGACCATATTTACGTTGCGCTTGTTCTTCCATCAGCTTCTTATACTGTTCATACCAAGTTTTATATTCCAGTATAGGGCCCGCCACACTTATAAGTTTATCAGTGTCTTCTACATGCGTTGCATAATGTTTCTTCATACTTATAAGTTATTTATTGTTATTGTTATTTGTTCTTTATTGTTGTTTGCTTCTTCTAGTAATGCAAACAATTTATTAAATGTTTTCCTAGAATTAGAAATCCAATTTGTGTCTTTGCCATTCCATTCACCAACCCCAATACATCCTTCACTCTCTTCAGCTTTATTTAAACTATGAATTCTAATACCACTAAAATTGGGAACATTTAGTATCTCTGGTAATATTTTCTTAAACCTTGGTGAATAAGTTAATTTAACTTCATATGTACCTTCAGGTATTGCAGTTTTACCATAAACCTTTTCTCCTTCTGGTCTTACTCTATCTTCAAGAGTGTCTGCTATGTGTTCCCCATCAACATACAATTCTCCAATGGTTGCAGAACTACCTAGAAAGATTCTATTTAATTTTAATTCCATTTTATGCAGCTGGCGTTTCTAATGCAGCAACTCTTGCTTCCAAAGCTTCATAATCACCTTCTAGAGTAGTCAATCTAAGATTTAAAGCTGAAATTAGCTCTCTTACTTCATCGTCATTATAATTAGATAGACCTGCAAGCTTAGATTTTTCAGCTGTCGTATAATCTTCAGTAGATAATTGCTTACCTTCCACTTTGTCTACTTTGGATTCTTTAAGAGTTTCCACATCTTGTTTTAAAGTACTAATGTCTTCAGTAGCTTTGTTATTTACCAAAACCCACTTGGTACCGTCAAAATATTTCAAATCTCCACCATTTGCATTAGATGATAAATCTGCCCAATATTTAACAGAAGCAGGGTTGGGTTGAATTGTACTAGCTAGGATATCGTATTTGTTATTGTATAATGTGCTCATATTGTTTAAAATAAAAAAGGTTGACTAAATAGCCAACCTTTGTGTTTTAGATTTCTTTTTTTATTTCTCCTTCTGGTTCTACTTTTTTGTCTTCAGTAGAATTAGGTGGAGTATTTTTTATTACTTCCGGACGAACAGCAGATACGTTTTGTAAAAGTTGTTTAAGCTCTTTCACTTCAGCTTTTAAGTCATCAAGTTCTTTGAAATCTTTTGTCACATTGGTTGTTATGTCCGAATTTATGTTAAGTATTTTTAAGATGTCTTCACATCTCCTCATCTCCTCATCAATCTTACTTAAGCTTTCTTTCTTAATTCTACAATCGTCAAGAGACTGTCTAACCATGTTAACAATTTGTGATTTTTCTGTGGCTATAGTAAGACCGATGGATGAATCGGTCATCATTGTTTTATCTTCAGATACTGACAGTTTTCTTTGTTCACCATCACACGAAATCACTAGATCCACGAGCTTACGTCTATTTTGCATAGGCATCGGAAATTGTGTCGGTGGCACTGGTTCGTCATAGGGTTTTGATACACTGACTACCGTTCCTAAACTGTACGTTGTGTTCTTTTTAATTGATTAACACTAAATTGAAATGTATTGCAATTATTCTGATATATGTATTACTCTAGTATCTAATACTTGAATTAAATCATTAGAGTTTATAATTTGATATTTACTGATTTTATCTTTTTTAAAATCGAAGTGAATTAATCTTTGAAACCAATTCTTATAACGTCTTCTATAGACTTTATCTTCGTATACAAATAAATCTTGATGATTTAGTATTTCCATAGTATGTGTGAACACGCTATCTTTTCTAGCCACCGTGATGGTTGTCAATTGATTTGGTTTTAGCTCTACACAGAAATCCTTTTCTTTTGAAGGGATTATTCTTACTGTGGTGTCTCTAATTACGGTCTCAGTGGATGCTACTTGACGTAGTTGCTTATCTTTGATCTTTAGCTTCTTTTGTTGATCCCTGGCGACCTTTATTAGACTATCGTTAGAATTTTTAAAATCATTTACTGTCAATTCCAATAACCTTGCTTCATTTCTATTTTGATTTGCAATATTTTCCCATACTTGAGCATTATTCATTGCAATCCCTACTTGTTTATCTAAGTCATTTACTTTCTTAGCAAGTCTGACATTATTAAACAATAGTAAACTAAAAATAACAGCAATAGCTATCTTTACTTTGGAAAATATCATTTTATCTTTTTTACAAGTTTCTTTATCTTTGGTAAATCATCTTTTTCTATTGTAATATCCAAATACTTTTCTCCTTTGCTTCGTATGAATTTACTGAAGATCTTCCATGGTCCAGTGGGATCAATTGCTTGTAAATTTTCGATCATTGACCATAACTCAACTCCACAAACAATTCCTGAAAATCCTTCTACTAAATGCATGTCTATCGACTTTAATATCTCCGTGCCCATAAGATGACAACAAGAAATTATCATTGCACAATTTCCGAATTTCTTTAAAGTAGACCATAATCTTCTAGATTCAAACTTACCACCATGAGTAATTGATACTTTGGTGCCAAGAATTGCATCTATAAGTATAAATACACACACTACAACTATTACTGTCCATATTGGAGCAAAGAATGTAGATAACCAACCCATTGCACCAGATAGTAAACAGGCAACAAATTTAATCGGTCCGTCATTAACTAATTCTTTAAAGTAATTCACTGTAGCTACACTTTGAGCTGTTAATATAATATTATTTATTTTTTGTAACATTACAATAATTTGAAAGAGGATGATTGAAAAACAAAACGCTAACCAATACAAGATTAGCTAGCGTTCTGATATCTTTTGACAGTTTATTTAGTAAACGTCAATAAGGTTTAAAAGTTCTTTATTTACAAATTGACACTATCCTAAGTAATAGCGGTTATTTGTCCACTATTTAATTCCTCTTGTATTTGTTCATAAGCAACAAAATCTGAATCTACTTGCTCTTTTAATTGCTTTCTCTTTTGTAAGAAGTCTTTATATATGTTTATATAACTTTCATCTAATATCCCTAATAAGGCAGCATTGTAGTCATTCAATTTCTTTGCTTCAACATCTGTACCCCATAGTTCATTAATGCATGTTTCTAATATCTTATTAGCAGTTAATGTGGGCCATACAGTTACTTCATAATAGGAATAACCAATATATTCATTTCTTTGTTCCGTTTGTATATCCCATCTATATAAATAGTAACCATTACTATCTCTTTCTATTGTACTGGGTATTTTATCACTGTGTGTTCTATTCATATTATTCTGTAGTTGTAGTTATTTCAGTTGATTTATATTTTGGGAAAAAGCAAAGGCGTGAACTGCTATTACGAGACCCATCGGAAGGCGCAAGATTCGCAGCCACACAAGTGAGGCCCGCATCCAATGCACGGTCCGCATCACCGCCAACCCTCACCATCAGCATGCGGTTAATCGATGTATAGGTGTAGTAGTAGTCGCACCAGTAGGTAGAGGAGCTACCGCCAATCTCCGTGGTCACTATATCACCATCTTCTCCAAGCAACACCCTCTTGACATAACCGTTTGTACGGCAGATATTACCCTTCTTGTCATAGCCGATGTAAGAGGTGTCGCTGAAATTCGACGGGTCATCGGTAGTCCATAATACGGATAATCCCGCATCGCCCGTGGTGACCTGTATATTTGCCCCGTCGGTGTATTTCCAGATATGACCAAATGGATTCTCTATACCACGATACCTGTTAGCCATCAACGTGGCGTGAGTACCGCCGGAAGCGTTTTTCACCACATATGCCTTCTCTCCCGAGCCGTTCCCAAACTCGTTGGTATAGCCGCATGGAATAAGCGGATTTGTGTTATTGAAGTTAGTCCAATCCGTCATTTGTGTTGGTCCCAGACCTAGGCCACCTTGGGAGAAACCGTTAGCGTCCTTTTGAGCATTAAACGATTTTTGACTATTTAATGTAGCATATTCTACTGCAAATAACCAGAATAGAGTCTTATGTGCTCCATACGTATACATTTCCCAACCACTACCACGTTTTCTTGCAGCTTGTCGGAATTGGTCTCTGGTGAGGTTGGTAACAGGCATTCTTAATAGTGATCTGTATGTCCCATCCCAATCAGAAGTATTATCCCCACCTCTTAAGTTAATTAAACTACTTTCATCAGAATATGCATATAAATTTTCTGACCATAGTTTTTCTTCATTTCTAGCAATACATGCCTCGTAAGTAGAAATATAAAATTTATCTACATGTTTATATCCGGGTAGTGGTATTTCTGACAACATCATTCTAAATTTTGTTCCATTAGTATACAATTTATACCAATGTTCAGGTATTTCTGTCATAATACTTCCTTGTGCTCTTTGAACCATACCACTAACACTAGCAGCTGTAACTGCACCCAAATCATCAACCTCACGCACTCTCATCTTACTCTGGATAGGTAGTTCCCTATGCAATTGCATATTACCTACTCTAACCCCATCTGGACTAGATGATGCAGTATCCCACTCAACACCATATGCGTATCTTTCTTCTAGATCTGGTATATCTTCCCAAGCTGGAGACCACTCGGTCGAAATGTCACCATATTCAAGTTTAATCTTATGGATGGTAGATATTCCAGTAACAGAATTAGGAGACGCATATACACGAACAAATGTATTACTAGAATTTCCAACAACCCAATTCCATGTTACAGAGGCTTTCCCATTAATAATTTTATCCTTATCTATTTTTGTTTCATATACTGTTCCTCCAGAATTGTAAATAGAAATATCTGTTTTATCCTGATAGATTTCTCCCCATAAAGTTAATGTCACTTGTGTTCCATTTGGTATTTGTTCAGATAACCAGTAATTGGAAAGAATGTAATTAGAATTACTTACCTTTGTACCAGATCCAAGCAATAAATTCTTCCCATATACTGGTAGTTTACGATATTTACCATCATCCATTAAAGATTTAGTTCCATCACCTGTAGTATGTAAGTTGATATTTTCATTATATGTCTCCTCTCCAAGTGATTGGGAAACTTGTATGTGAATGCCTGCATTGCTTGCAACATCAATGGTTGTTGAATTAGTATTAAAACTATATGTTAAGTCTGGTTCAATCTTTAATACTATATTAGTAACATTACCTATTTCTACTTCTTGTTTTGTTTTTAAGGTTAAAACTCCATCCGAATTTGCACCATACAAAGAAATAATATAAGCATAATTGCTCCTTACAGGAAAGATACTAGTGTTATTATTTTCTAACTTACTTAGTAAAGTGTTATAATTTTCTTGAGATATACTGGGAGTATCTAACGAATCCATGATATTCATAAAAATATCAAACACAGTATAATCTGGTAAGTCAGATTTAGTAGCCAATTGAGTATCTACATATTCCTTATTAACATCTACAGTAGGTATAGTAGGTTTTTCAGTAAGATCATTGTAACTACCAGATGTAGCTACAGTAGCCAATGTTGGTTTATTCAATATCAATGCATCTCCTTCTGTAGCATTCCAATCGGCATTAACGTTTACTTCAGCACCAGCAGCAATACCATTCAATTTTATTTTATCAGCAGGTAACATCAAACCAGCTAAAGCTGTAGTAGATGCAGGAAGATTTAATTCTATATTTTCTACTACATTGGTTACTAAGTTCCTTTTATCCAGAGTAATAGAGATATCTGTTGCTGTAATATTCTTAGTAGCAGCTTCAATTACTTCATTGATGTTTGTAACTTTAGTTTTATCTGCAGTAACATAGTCATTAGTACTTAAACCCTTACCTTCTACTTTATCAACTTTAGTAGCAATAGTATTGTATACCTCAGTAAAGTCAACTTCTGGTATATTTACTACAGACCATACACCATTTTGTCTAGCATACTGTGAACCATCTTTAGGTGCTTCTTCTACTAGTTCCTGACCATGATCACTACTTAAGTATGGTATTTTAACCCATTCTCCATTATATTTTACTTTAATTACCATAATTAAATATTAAATATTTGTTTGCCAATTGTTTTAGCTTCTGTTCTAAGTGTTTGAAAAGATTGCCATTCATCATATCTGGTAATAGGTTGACTGCCACTAAGCAATTGTTCAACCATATTAGATTTTAATGCTGCTTCCTCATCTGCACTATATCTAGTTCTGATAACCTTACTTACGAAAGAATCATAAGTTGGTTGTTCATTGAATTTTAATTCATAGTAAGCATAACCATGTATATCTTCAGAATTAACTTCTTCAATATCCCATCTAACTGCCCATTCATTCATTCCTAGGTATTCTATTACTTCAGGTATATGATCACCTTGTACTTTCTTTAATTCCATAACTACTTAATAATTTTTGTCTATAATCTTTAAAATTATAAGATCTCGTAAAGCGATACCATAAATTATGACAGTTTCCATATTTACACCATCCCCAATAAGCTGCTAGTGATGTTAACCTCTTATTCTTACTTTTATAACTTAATTTATGAATAAACTTCTTTTTGATATCTTTCCTGAGTAAAGTATGATCATGGTAAAATACATAACCAATAAAATCTATACCTCTTGCTTCTACAGGAAATATCTGCCAATTACGTTTTACTTTTAGTTTCAAGTTATCAGCTAGATATTTTTCAATCTCTTGTAAGCAATATCTTAAGTAATCTTTATCTGGGTGTAATATAACAATATCATCACAATACCTGTAATAATATTTTATTTTTAATACTTGTTTAATCCACCTATCGAACCAAGTCAAATTCAAATTTGCTGCAAATTGAGATATGTAATTTCCAATTGGTAAACCTTTTGGTGTAGAATAAACTACATGATGTAATAATCTTAATAGTTTCTTATCCTTAAATATCTTTTCAAATTGTGAGTATAACACATCTTGATCTATAGAAGGAAAGAACTTTTTAATATCTAATTTTAAACAATATTTTGTGCCTTCTTTATCAGCTTTTAAATCTCTTTTTAATCTCTTTACTCCATAATGAATACCTCTTCCTTTTAAACAGTTAAAGGTATCTGCAGTAAATCTACTAACAAGGTAAGGTTCTATAACATTCATTATAGCATGATGGACTATTCTGTCTGGATAATACGGTAGCCTATATATTTCTCTTTCTTTGTTACCACGATCGGCGATGATTGTATATACGCAGTATTCCGAAGTACGATAAGTATCTTCAATTAATGCCTTTTGTAACCGGACCAGATTTTCATATGGATTCCTGTCAAATTTCTTAACGCCGTATCTTTTAGTTTTACCTAATCTTGCCTTTTTGTCGGCCCGGACCAGATTTTCATATGATATTATCCTATTAAATAAATTGCCTATTCTTTTCATAAGCTATTTTGGTGGTAAGACCCGTTCGCACAATACTACTAAGGTCTCTTCAAAGCACCTGTTATCTTTTACCTAGAGGTAAGGCTGATCTAAGTTCAACAAACATTTATGTAAGTATCTGAAAGTATCTGTTAGTTCCAAAATTTCACTGATATTCGTCTATGAATTCGAGGATGCATTATTAGCATTAGCTATGAAGACTCTGCATTGAGAACCATTATCTGAATTACCTGACTGTTTTTTCAAGTATGAAATAATGTGACAGCAGTCTTACTATAAAGTCATCTCATAGTAATTCTTTTAGATCCCGCCCTTGTTATTAATATTTAATTATCTGTATTACTCAGGACTATGCCTGCATTTTCTTAAATGTATCTGAATCAACTACAACAATCTTACCATAAAAGGCTAATCTTGCACCGATACCCGCCGACGAACCCGAGGACGCAAGACCAGCATTAGCCAGGAAGACCCCGCACCGAGAACCATTATCCGAAGCACCCGACCGTAGGAAGATTCTATTTGCTGTTGGATTAAACCAGCTATAATCGGAATAGTAAGTAGTTTCAGATCCACCATGTGCTGTAGGAACTACATCACCATATTTGCCTTGAGCTATGGCTTTAGTCCATCCAGAATATGCTGCTGTTGCAGCTGGATTAGGTTCATATCCTACAACTCTGATATTAGTAGCACCTGCTGCTTCAAGCTCTGCTACATCCTTATCTGGGAATGAACCTCCGTCATATACAACGTATTTACCTTTTAAAAGGTTTATTCCTTGTACAAACTCCCACTTACTGTAATAGCAGTCTTCAAGTCCTA
>ENA-OPBW01000732-OPBW01000732.1-human-gut-metagenome-genome-assembly--contig:-NODE-732-length-23071-cov-2.506170_pt1 | contig 23071 bp, 19 predicted proteins | sample MGYA00241070_ERZ501456 | MGnify/ENA primary metagenome ERZ501456 (study PRJEB25962, sample SAMEA2042624) | human gut metagenome | biome: human gut; feature: human-associated habitat; material: faeces...
GACAGCCCCCGCTTTTTACTAGAGGGCAGCGAAGCGGTTGCCTGCGTCGATCTGGAGCGGCTTTTATCCCAGCGCAGGCAAAATGGTAGCTTCCCGGATAACGCCACCCTCGTCCCTCCACCAGCCTACCGAGTGATCGACGCGCCGGTTCCCGCCCTGGAAGAAGCGCAGATCAACCGCGCTTATGATAAACACCCCTTTGTGCCGGATGACCGCGTTAAGCGGGAGGAACGCTGCCGGGAGATTCTTTCGATTCAGGCGGCGGGGCTTGCCAAGCGGCTTTCCCACACCGGGATGCAGAAGCTGGTGCTCGGCATTTCCGGCGGGCTTGATTCGACGCTCGCGCTACTTGTCTCTGTTCGGACGATGGAGCTTTTAAAGCTGCCGACCAACAACATTATTTGCGTTACTATGCCGGGCTTCGGCACAACAGACCGCACCTATGACAACGCGGTAGAGCTTATCCAGTGCATCGGTGCGACCTTCCGGGAAATTGATATCCGCCCAGCCTGCCTACAGCATATGGCGGATATCGGCCATGATCCCATTCTGCACGACGTAACCTATGAAAACACGCAGGCCCGTGAGCGCACACAAATCCTGATGGATCTCGCCAATAAGGAGGGCGGCATTCTCGTCGGAACGGGGGATTTGAGCGAGCTCGCCCTTGGCTGGTGCACCTATAATGCCGACCACATGAGTATGTATGGTGTTAACTGCGGCGTGCCCAAAACGCTTGTGCGCCATTTGGTTGAGAATTTTGCCGCCCAGGCGGATGCACGTACCGCGCGTGTGCTGCGCTCGGTGCTCGACACGCCTGTCAGCCCAGAGCTCCTGCCACCGGATGAGGTTGGCCAAATCGCACAGAAAACAGAGGAGAAGATCGGCCCCTATGAGCTGCACGATTTCTTTCTCTATCATTTTCTCCGCTTCGGCACAAATCCCCAGAAGCTTCTATTTCTTGCCAAGCGCGCTTTTGGCGATCAATATACCCAACAGCAACTCACGGCATGGCTGCGGCTGTTTTTAACGCGCTTTTTCCAGAGCCAATTTAAGCGCTCCTGCCTGCCGGACGGCCCAAAGGTGGGCTCCGTCAGCCTTTCTCCGCGCGGGGATTGGCGTATGCCATCCGACGCGCAGGTGAACGCTTGGCTTGACACATTGGAAAATAAGGAAGCGGAGTAAACATCGGAAAGATAACCCTTCCGAACTGCGTATGGTGCTTTTCGATCATAAATTCCACTTAAAATTTTGGCTGTGCAAAGCCACATCATGCCGCAGCCTTGCACAAGAAAGGGATGGTCATAACCATGTCGGACCTAAAGCCACGCATTTACACCGTTGCCACCGCCCATCTGGATACCTCCTGGAACTGGGATTTTGAAACAACGCTGCGCGAATACATACCCGCTACCCTACGGGATAATTTTGCGCTCTTTGAGAAATACCCGGATTACCGCTTTAGCTTTGAGGGGAGCTACCGCTATGAACTGATGGAGGAATACTATCCGGAAGAATTTGAAAAGCTGAAGGAATATGTTGCACAGGGGCGGTGGAATGTGACCGGGAGCGCATATGAAAACGGGGATGTCAACATTCCTTCTCCGGAAGCGCTCTTTCGCAACATCCTCTATGGGAACAGCTATTTTGACAAAACGTTCGGCAAACGCAGCACGGATATTTTCCTGCCGGACTGTTTCGGCTTCGGCTGGGCGCTGCCGAGCATTGCACGGCACGCAAACCTCTCCGGCTTTACCACGCAAAAGCTGACCTGGAGCTCGGCCTTCGGCATACCCTTTGATCTAGGCCGTTGGTACGGGGTGGATGGCCGCTGGATCTATGCCTCTCTCGACGCGCGCAGCTATGTGGCGGAGCTTGACAAGGTGCGCAAAAACCGTGCCGTCTCACAAAAGCTCAAGGCGAATCTCAAAAAGTATAACCTCCCCTTTACCTATATTTTTCACGGAACGGGGGATTGCGGAGGAGCCCCAAAGGAGGAATCCGTCGCCACCGTCTGCCAGGAGCTCTCGGAAAACAAAACGGAAAAAAGTGATGTGCTCAGCGCGCCGGCCGATCAGGTTTTCCGTGATATGGAAGCGGAGCTGACGCCAGAGCAAAAGGCTAGCCTCCCCTTCTGGAACACAGAGCTCGTTTCCACTGATCATGGCGTGGGCTCTTACACTTCGCGCGCAATCGGCAAGCGGTGGAACCGTCGCGCGGAACAGCTGGCGGATGCGGCAGAACGCAGCGCCTCGGCGGCAATGTGGCTGGGGGCGGCCGACTACCCGCAGGAGAAAATGGATACCGCATGGAAACGGATCATCGCCCATCAGTTCCACGATGACCTCACCGGCACCTCTCTAATGCGCTGCTACCAGCGCAATTGGAACGATTATATCCTCTCGCTCAACGAACTTGCAGAAGAATACCGCGCAAGCGTGGGCGCCGTATCCACTCTGATGGATACCTCTTTTGTCAAGGGCACGGCCCTGCTCGTCAACAATCCCCTCCAAGGGAGTGAGAACCGCATTGGTCCGGTCACGGCTTTTATTCCCGTTTCTGAAAACTGCCAGTATCTTCGTGTTTACGATCTGAATGGGTCAGAAGTGCCTGCGCAGGTGCTTTCGCGCAACGGCGAGGCTCTAAAAATTGTATTCATCGCAAGCGTTCCCTCCATGGGCTATGCCGTATATGATGTGCGGGAGTCCGGGGAGCCCTGCCCCATCCAAACGCGTTTACGCGCGCAGGAAAAGCTGCTGGAAAACGAGCGTTACCGCCTCACGCTTGACCATAACGGCGATATCTCCAGCATCTATGATAAAGAGGTTGGGATGGACCTGCTTACCGCCCCCATCCGCATGGGCGTCCACCACTACTTGGGCAGCACGCACTGGCCCGCATGGGAGCTTGATTTCGTTGAAGTGATGACAAAGCCGATAGCGTATGCGCGTGCGCCTAAATTCACCATCTTGGAGAACGGCCCCGCCCGCGTTGCGATCGAAACGCTGCGTGTGTGCGGCCCCTCGACCTTCCGTCAGGTTATTTCCCTGTCTGCCGGAGGCGATACGGTGGAGGTTTATAACGAGATCGAATGGCGCAATATGCGCAGCTTGCTCAAAACGCAGTTTCCGCTGGCGGTATCCAACCCCAAAGCAAGCTATGACCTTGGCCTTGGCGTCATTGAACGCGGCAATAATACACCGAAGCTCTATGAGGTGCCCGCACAAATGTGGGCGGATATCACAAAGGTGGATGGCAGCTGCGGTGTATCCATCCTGAGCGATTCGAAATACGGTTGGGATAAGCCGCTTGACAACTGCTTGCGGTTGACCGGCATTCACACCCCACAATCCGCCTACCGCGATGAAAGCGGCCAGAATACGATGGATCTTGGCCTAAACCGCTACAGCTTCGGTATTTTCGGCCATATGGGCGGCTATGAAAACGGCACACAGATGGCGGCCGCGCGCTTTAACCAGCCCATGAACGCCTTTCTTGTGGAAAAGCATCCGGGTGCCCTAGGCCGCGAATTCTCCTTTGGCAGGATTAGCGAAGAAAATATATTGGTGCGTGCGCTTAAAAAAGCGCAGGATTCTGATGAGATCATTATCCGTTTCAATGAAGGTGCAGGAAAAAACCACACAAAGCTCCGTTTTGAGCTTGGGGTCGGGATTGCATCTGCACGAGAAATCTATGCCTCTGAGGAACCGCGGGAGGAGGGGGAATTCCTGCTGGAGGGAGGCGTGCTGCAATTTGACCTAAAGGCCTTTGAACCGCGCTCCTTTGCCCTAACGCTCGCGCCCGCTCCGGTGTGCGGCCAGCTCAAGCACAGCATGCCAATCGAGCTGCCTTACGATACGGATCTCCTTTCTTTTAACCGCAATCGGGCGGATTGCGACACTGCTTGCCCTGTAGCCCTACCCGCAGAGCGTTTCCCATCGGAGATCCGCTGCGGCGGCGTGCGCTTTGTGACTGGCCCCAAAGAGGATTTGGCGGCAAATGCTGTGATCTGCCGTGGGCAAAAACTGAGTATCCCGGAGGGCGCAAAATATCTGAGCCTGATGATGGCCTCACTCAGCGGTGATCGGCGCACCGCGCTGACCATCGGCAAAACCGGCTTTCTATTTACCGTGCATGATCTCCTGGAGGCGGTTGGAAAATGGGATCTCTACGGCATGCAGGAGACTGGGCAGATTAAGCAGACCGTTCTTGCCTGGAATGCGACTCATCTCCATAGAGGCGATGCGGATAGCTACGGCGAGCAGGCGTATTTTTTCAAATATACGTTCGAAATTCCAGAGGGAGCGAAATCCTTTACCCTCCCGCTCGATCAAAACCTCCTTCTTCTGGCTGCAAGCGGCACAGATCTTCCCGCCTGCCGGACAGCCGCGCCGCTGTATGACACGCTTAAAAAACGGGAATTTGATTTTTGGATCACAGAAAAAGACCGCAGGCTTGCACACCCTGGGATGCTCTCCAAGGCGGCGGGTTTTCTAAAATTCGGCGGCAGCTATGTATCCCGCTCCCTGCAAAGAGAAATCGACCTATTATAACCAATAAGCTGATACAAAGAAAAGGAGCGCGTTGCAGCACTAGCAATGCGCTCCTTTTTCTTTTCCTCCGTGCTATCAATGCGATTCAGCCCTTTTCATCTGAGAAAGCGGCCGTATCCTCATATGTCTCCGGGCAAACCTCCCAAATCTTTTCCCGCAGCGCAATAAAGTCTTCCAATGCCTCCGGCTTCTGCTGCGGGTTGCGCAAAAGCGAAGCCGGATGATAAGTGCCCATCATCCACACGCCGTTTTTTTCCATAAATTGACCGTGCTGCTTGGTGACACGAAAATTCTTATCGATGAGGCGTTGTGCAGAAATTCTCCCAAGGCAAACAATAATCTTTGGCCGAAGCAGGCGCACTTGCTCGCGTAGCCAAGGCAGGCAGGCCTCCTGCTCGGCAGGCAGCGGATCGCGATTTTTCGGCGGACGGCATTTTACCATATTGGCAATGTAAATATTTTTGCCGCGTTCCAAATCAACCACAGCCAAATATTGATCGAGCAGTTTCCCGCCGCGGCCTACAAACGGTTCGCCCTGCAAATCCTCATTTTCTCCCGGGCCCTCGCCGATCAAAAGCACGCCTGCTCTCCTGCTGCCCACGCCGAAAACCAGCTTGGTCCGCGTTTCCCCCAGCGGGCAGTTGTGGCAACTGAAACATGCTGTTTCCAATGACTCCCAGGTTTCATACATATGCATCTCAGCGCCTTTCCTCTGTTTTGAATGCATTCAGTATAGCACATCCGCTGGGATTTGTAGAGCGATATCTAAGATTTAACGTTGCTATTTCCCGGCGGTTGATGTAAAATAGGAAGAAAGAAATGTATTTTTTGGAGGAAATAAACGATGAAAAAAAGCGTATTGCTTGAAACTTCCGCGCGCCATGCCCACTTGAGCCGCAGGGTGCTCGACATCCTGTTTGGCGAAGGCTATGAGCTGACCCATAAAAAAGACCTTTCCCAGCCCGGCCAGTTTGCCACGAACGAGCGTATCCAGGTCATTGGCCCAAAGGGCAGTTTCCCCAGCGTATCGATTCTCGGCCCGGTCCGCCCGGAAACCCAGGTCGAGCTCTCTGCTACGGACGCCCGTTCTATCGGCTTGAAGCCGCCTGTGCGTGAATCGGGCGATCTGAAAGGCAGCGAAGGCTGCAAAATTGTCGGCCCAAAGGGTGAGGTAGAGCTTCAGGACGGCGTTATCATTGCAAAACGCCACATCCATGCCACACCGGCTGACGCTGAGCAATACGGCTTACAGGATAAGCAGATTGTATCCGTTAAGGTGGAATCCGATGGGCGTTCCCTAGTCTTTGGGGACGTTGTCGTGCGCGTCAGCGAAAAATATGCGCTTGCTATGCATATTGATACCGATGAATCCAATGCCGCTGGCGCTGTGCCCGGCATGATGGCTGAAATACTGGACTGACTTGACAACAGAATCTGTACGGGCGGGAACAGGCGGCGCAGCGCCTCCCCGCCCGTTCTGCTTTTTCTCTGCATAATGGCCGGTGCGCGGGCATAGGATGAATTAAACGATTTTATTCTTCAGAAATGGGGACGGTAAAATGGACAAACAGACTGCCTCTTCGCTGCAACGGCCGGAAATCCGATATCTGCTCATCTTGGGCTGTACCGTGCGTGGGGATCAACCCACGCAGCTCCTGCAAACGCGGATTGACCGTGCGGCACAATACTTAAAGCTGCATCCGCAAACCATAGCGGTTGCCAGCGGCGGATGCTTTCGGGCCGGGCAGCAAACAAGCGAGGCGGCCGTCATCCAAAAAGGGCTGTGCGCGAAGGGAATCGCTCCGGAGCGGATTTTAATTGAGGATCAGGCGCGCTCAACCGCAGAAAACTTCACCCTATGCAAACACTTGTTGGAAAGCCGTGAGGGCTGGGACGAAACAGAAACCATTGCCTTTGTCACGAATGATTTTCATGTAGCGCGCTGCCTGAAGATCGCCTGCCAAAATCGGCTGCATGTTGTGCCGGTTGCGGCTGCAACGCCAAAACATGCCCGCCTGCGCTGCCGTTTGCGGGAATGCATCGTCTCCATTTCCGTTCGGTTTTCAGAAAAATCAGGTTAGCCGTTCAAGAGGGAATCAAAAGGATGCGCCGCCAAAACTTTGCAGTGTATCCTTTTACTTTTACGAATCTGCCCGTAGGTATTTCTGCCGGAAGGCGCCCGGCGTCATGCCCACGGCCTTTTTAAACGCACGGTCAAAGTGGCTTTGGTCACAATAGCCCAGTTGGAGCCAGATGCTGCCGCTGCCCGGCGTTTGCAGCAGGCGCTTTGCCTCCTCAATTTTTTGCTGCTGGATATATTGGGTGACGCTCATGCCCGTCTCCTGCCGGAACCGCTGTGTGAGATAGCTTGGGTTGCGTTGCACTCTCGCCGCGGCCTCCTCTACACGGATGCGTTCATAAAGGTGCTCCTGCACATACTGCATGCACAAATGTACGGTTGTGGAATAATTCGCCTGTTTAAGTGCTTGAACGCGGCTGGCAAAATCCATCAGCATGCGGGCAAACAGGCTGATGAGCGCCTCCTGCTCGCCAACCTCTTCGCAAAAAAGGATATAATATTCATAGAGACCACAGCCCTCCTCCCAGCCTATCCCCGCCTGCACCGCCGCCTGAAAGGCAAGCGCTCCGATGGCGATTATCTGATTGCGCAGGCTACGCAGCGGTTCATGCGCAAAGGTGGCAAGATTCCATCGCGGCAGTTCCTGTAGGAGAAGCTTCAACGCCCGTGGATCCCCTTCCTGCACACAATGCATCAGCCGCTCCTGAAGCCGCTCGCTGAACAGACGCGGCTCTTCCTCATGGTGCAAAAAGGGCCGTGCCCGCTCCAACGGCGCCTCCGGCAAAAGACGCTTTTGATCCATCAACTGAGAGAGCATAATATGTTCGCCATACATTTGATTATATGCAAGGATCGCCCCATCAATCAGAGCACGACAATCCAGCACAGGGATAGAGCGGTAGTAAGCAATCAGGGCACTTTTCTGCGCCACGCTTATCTCAAGAGGAGCCAGTATATGTGAAACAGCCGTTTCATTGAGCTCGCTTGGGAACACAGGCCCAATCAGCAGCGTTCCCATCGCACGCCCAAGTTCCCGCACGCCGATGCTGGCCATCGCGCCAAAAACGGGCGAGGTTCGCAGCCGCGGCAGACAATTGCTATCCTCCCGGTGCAAAAGCGGGGTCACCAAAGCCTCTGCGCAGCCCTCCGGCAGATTTGGCCAGCCCTCAGCGAACATCTCCTCCCCTGCCCGTGTGATGGCACGCACCGGCACGCTGGAAAGGGAGCGCAGAAGAAGCGCATTCTCCCGCGCCATTCTCCAACGCATTTCGACCGCCTGTTTATATCCCACGATACTTCAGCCCCATTCCACTCAGAATAATTTCATCATTTATAAATGAATTATACTATAAACTCGGATTAATGCAATCTCATTACAATAAAATATGATAAAATTTTTTTGAAATTCAACTGATGTTTAGCAAGTTCTCCAAACGCAATATGCTATAATCAGAAAAATTAACAAGCATATTCATGTATGCACAGGGTAGATTTTGTCAACCCGCCTACGCTGGCAGTGAATGCTTTTCTGCCGCAGGGAACCTGCAAAACACCGCTGAATTATCTATACGATATTTTATATTGGTTGCTTTCGCTTTCTATTTTCCAATAAAATTTTTATATATTTACAAAGCCGCGTAACGAACGTTGAAATCCCCTTATTTCAACACGTTCGCAATATAAACCAAATGCAAAGGAGCAAACAAAATGATTGGTATTGGTAACTGGGGCTGCCACGTGGACACCATGTTCTTCAAGGGGGACGTAAAGTTCACCATTACAGACAACGGCGGGGAATATGGCTTCGAGCTTCATATGGATGGCCCAATTCCAGAATTCCAGATCAAGGAGATCAAAGAGGAAAACGATGCATATTACAGCCAGGTGATGAGTTCCGTTGACTTGACTGCGATCGCCAATGTTGAGATGCTGCCCGGCAAGGATATCGACGTTGCGCTGACTTTCGCAGGCGACACCTTCAACGGCGTGATTAAGGTGCCTTTCCTAGGCAAAATCAAGCTCAACAACGGCTATCGCCTCGCTGAATAACGAGCAAGCAAAACGCGCCTGCCCCGTCTGTGAGTTGGGGCAGGCGCAAGCTGTTTTGATCTTGAAAAATTCATAAAAAGCTGTTGACAAGCATAGCAAATTGTGTTATGATAGCTTCCGTCCCGCATGGAGAGATACCGAAGTGGTCATAACGGAACGGTCTTGAAAACCGTCGTGCCGCAAGGCACCGTGGGTTCGAATCCCACTCTCTCCGCCAGAAAGTGATACGAAGCCTTTCTCGTTTGATATATACAATTTCATCCTTTTTAGATGTTACCATGGAGAAGTACTCAAGTTGGTGACGAGGCGCCCCTGCTAAGGGCGTAGGTCGGGTAACCGGCGCGGGAGTTCGAGTCTCCCCTTCTCCGCCAACCCCGCGGTGGGCATGTCGCGCACCGCGGGGTTTTTTGTCAAATAAGCGTCCAGCGCCAAGGCGTTTTTTTATCCCACCTTAGCAGAAACACAGATATGTCGAAAGACATATCTGTGTTTTATTCTGTGGGGATTCAATGCCAACGTGCGGTGCGTGAGGGCAAATATACCAGCGGCATAATAGTAGCGCAGAGCGGCGAAGATCCGCGGTCATAGCTGCGGTTCAGCCGGACAGACGCGCCTACAAAAAAATCATCCGAATCCTATCTTACCAGTGGATTAGGATGCGCCTTCTATCTAAATCGGCTCTCGCAATCTCAGTGGCCAAAATCGAAGAACTCGCCGCCGTGCGCGTGAACCTAAACCTGCTGACGGACAAATCCGTGATGAAACTTGCCGAATCCCTCTCCCTAATTCAGAGGAATGTGAAGGAGAATAAAATGATGAACAGAATTCACAGAGCATCAAAGCAAATGAACAAGCTGACCGACAAGGATGTGCGGATCATATATCTGCCGCCTGCAACTGTCGCGTCAATCCACTGTGTTGGAAACAGGCCGGAGGACAGGGCAACGGCCTTGCTGCGGGAATTTATGCAAAAAACGGACTTAGCGAAACGCAAACCTGATTTTCGGCATTACGGGTTCAACCACCCGAATGGATCGAACGAAGACGATCACGGTTATGAGCATTGGGTAACAATACCGGAAAACATGACGGTGGAAGCGCCGTTTCAAAAGAAAGCGTATGCCGGCGGGCTATATGCGGCGCATACCGTCACGTTCGGCGAATTTGAAAAATGGCATTGGCTTTGGGCATGGATGGAAGCCAGCGACAAATTCATGCTCAACCTTGGCGACCCCGAATGTATGGACAGTCTTTTGGAGGAGCATTTTAACTATTTTAATCAGTATCACTTAAAGAACTTCGATAAAAACAGATTCCAGATGGATTTGCTGATACCGATTAAAGAAAAAGAATAAAAGCCGGCCTTATGATTTCACCCGTCCTCACCTGCGGTGCGCATTTCGCGCATTGCAGGTTTTTCTTATCTATCCCCGGCGATTTGCCGTATCCACATTTCAGAATCCTGCTTTTTCACGGCGCGAAGTGAAACCAGATGTAGTGAATGCCTATCTCATTTCCAAATATTTGGATTGCATCATCAACATCCTGTTTTGCTCTTTTAGCGGTCAGATTTCCAAAGAAGTACGATAAAGCTGCCGTTTCGTCGGCTTCTCGCGCCCGCCTCCCCTTGCATCACCCGAAAAAAGGGCGTATAATATAGAGGAATAGAAGAAAAATAAAATTGGGCTCACTGCGCTGTCTGCATGTGAAAGGAAGATTATCTTGGGCGGAGATTTACATTGTCATACCAGGCTTTCAGATGGTTCTCTCGGCATTGAGGACCTAATTCTACTTGCCAAAAAGTTAAAGATCGAAACCATTGCCATCACAGACCATGATTGCCTTGCCGGAACGGTGCGCGGTAAAGTCATCGGTGAGCGGCATGGTGTTCAGGTGATCCCGGGAGTGGAAATTTCCTGCGTTGACCCAAAGCGGGAGCGCAGAGCGCATTTGCTCTGCTATCTCAGCGACAGCCCGGATCGCTTAGAAGGGCTATGCCGCCGGAACTCCCTTTCACGCAGAAAAGCGGGGCAGTATATGATTTTGAAAGCAGCCAAACGCTTCCCCATTACGCCAGAATTTGTGTTAAAATGCGCCTCGGGCTCCACCAATATTTTTAAGCAGCACATCGCGCACGCTCTGATGGAATGCGGCTATACGCACACGATTTTTGGGGAGCTTTATCACGATTTATTTTCCTCCAACAGCCCAAATTGCATCAGCGTTGAGCCCTCCTTTCCAGATGTACGCGAAGTGCTGGCGGCAGTTCACGAGGCCGGCGGCATCGCCGTGCTGGCCCACCCTGCCTTTTATGACAGCTTTGACCTTTTGGATGAGCTAATTGGGCTTGGGCTGGATGGCGTAGAGGTTTGGCATCCAACAGCAAACGAAGAAACGGTCAGCCGCCTTCAGCGCACAGCGCGTGAGCATCATCTGCTAATGACCGGCGGCAGCGACTTTCATGGCATGTATAATTCCCGCCTGACAAAGCTTGGCGAGTGCCTCACTCCTGACGAACAAATCACGGAGCTGCTTAACTATAAGGCAAAACAACGCCGCCTGCAAAAGAAAGCGGCTATTTCGGCGGAAAAAGCAGTATAATCCCCATTTTTGAGGGGATCTTGTGCAAACTTCATCTCTGCGAAAGGCAGGAACACGATCATGAACACATTTGATGACAGTGACATGAAAATATTTGGCGTGAAGGAAGAGCCGGATTCTACTGACGGAGCCGAGGTGCAGGCGCTGGCAGAAGAAATGAAACGGCAGAGGCTCAACGGCAACTCAGAGCGTGCCAAGCAGCTTGGAATCCGCATGGCTGCTCTTGCCCCGGATTCCTCAGATGCGGATAGCCTCGACCTTTCCCGCCTGCTGGGCGATCCCCTCCCTGCCCCCGATATTATGTGCCAAATTCGCATTCTTCTGATCTTTATCGCAGAATCCTGTTTGCACCTGTATACCCCCACGCCTTTGCTTGCCACCACTGCGGCCAATGCGCTGTACGATAAGCTGATTGAGGATGATCCGGGTTTTTACGATACGATCTCCAATGGAGCTGCGTTCAGCTTTTATTATCTCGCCCTGCGCCATAGTGGGAAGGCGGATGAAAACATTGGCGCTACGTTTGCCATGCTGTGCGGGGCGGAGGAAGATCAGGCTTTGGCCGATCTAGGCGCGCGTGTTTATCAATATGTCACGCGAAAAATTCGCGGGCTCATCGGTGAAATTCAGTTTGCTGAGGTTTGTTAAGCCATTGCAATGCAACTGTTTGTACAACAGGGCATGTGGAAACGCTTTCGTTTCCACATGCCCTGTTATTCTTCTATCAACGTTGAAAAAAGGCGAGTTGCAAAACGTTCATTGCGGAAAATCGTCATGAGAAAAGCCGTTGGGTTCGGGCGCACAAAAGTGACGAATCATCCGCCTGAACCGGCAGCTATATGCAGCATTGCCTATGATGAAAGCAATTTATAAATACAAATATAAAAATGGTCCCCAAAAAACTTCTCAATTGCCTTTGCGCCTTTTGGCCAATCGGCGATTCTTTTTCGACAAACTGAGGGATATTGCAAAACACAAGGCATTTTGCAATATCCCCCTTTATATGCACTTAGGAAAGAGCTCAGGCCTCCAGCTCTACATCCGGCGCCTGCGCATTGGGATCCGCTTCGCCATGGCGCACCTGCGTCATGCACAGGAAGGCAAGAGCGAACGCAATCGGGCAGTAAATAAAGAGCGACCAATAACTCGTCGAGCCACAGAGCGTACCGCACAGGATCGGGCCGACGATAGAGGCGGAGAAGGTGGCTGTGTAATAATATCCGGTGAAGGTGCCCACCTGCTCAGGCGTGCCGATATCCAGAACAACGGGCAGCGTATTGATATTGACAAGCGCCACGCAAGCGCCGCCGCCAATGAGCGCAATAAAGATCATCACCTTCTGGAAGCTGGGCATCTCCTTAGTCAAGAAGAACAGGGTAAACAGCAGCAGCGCCCCGCCCAAACCAATCAGAATCGTTTTCTTTCGGCCGATCTTTTGGCCCAGCTTTCCGGCAGGAATTGCAAAAATCATCAATGAGAGCGCAAACACACCCATCAGGATCGTTGCCGTTGCCGTGTCAATACCAAGCTCTTTTTTCGCAAAGAGCGTAAAGAAGGTTTGAATAGTATCAGAGCCGTTGAAGAGGAAGAACAGCGTCAACAGCATGAAAACTAGGCTGCGTTTTTTCTCCTTCGGCAGCTTCAAATCCTTCAGCTTTTGTTTTTCTTCCCTTTTGGCTTCTGCCTCCATGTTTGCCTCGGCCGTTTTTTTCAGGCGGCTATCCGGCTCCTTGACGGTGAGCATGACCACCAGCAGGCAGATCAGCATGACAACCGCCGTAAAGATAAACACATAGGGGCGCTCTGCATCCGTTGCAGGCTTTGAGCCCATAAAAAGCGTCATAATGGCAATCACGATCATGCCGCTGCCCATGCCGAGCAGGGTGCCGAGGCCACCCATCAAATTGATCACGGCATTGCCCTCGCTGCGCAGGGAAGGCGGCGTCAAATCGGGCATTAACGCGACCACCGGAGAGCGCCAAAGCGACATAATCAGGTTAAAGCAGATCACGCACAGCATCAGCGTCCAGATATACGGCATGCGCGGGATCAGGATGAAAAACAACGCCGCGGCCGGAATACCAAACAGCAGGTACGGCCTGCGCTTACCCAAACGGCTGTGCGTCCGGTCGGAAATTTTGCCGAACAGCGGCTGAAAAATAACGCCGAACACATTATCGATGACCATGATCGCACCGATCAAGCCGCCCACAACACCCGCGCCAACAACATCCGTGCCGCCGAACAGTGTGGCAAGCCACGGCAGTTTTTCCGCAATGCCCGCCACTGTTGGGGAGGCGGACAGCATTTCGTCCAAAATCGGCGGAACATAGGCATTGTAAACCGACCAGGCAATCGAGCTCGCCATAAAACCGAATCCGATCAGGAACGTCAGCTTATAGTTGAGCTTCATTTTTTTCTGCTCTGCCATTACCATTCTTCCTTTGCATCTAAATTGAAAGCAGTGTGCTTCCGATGGGGGATACAACCTGCATCTAGTATAGCAATTTTTTGTAGGTATTGCAACGGATTATTTTGTATCAATATTAAATTTTTGTTAGATATTGAAGAGAACCCTTTCCCTTCAAGATAAAAAGGGAGCGGCGCGCGCCGCTCCCGCCATTCACAAAATCTGTTATTCTACCTTTGCGCCGTCTGAAGCAATCATTTTCCCTGTAATCACAATATGAAACGGCGTGCCTCTGACCTCCAAACGATAGGCCTGCCCTTCCAGAAGGCCTTGAAAACGAACCTTCATTTCATCGCCATCCGGCCCTTCCACAATTGTCCCGGCAAAGCGTTTTCCATCGGGGGAAACAGCGGTGACGGAAAGATCCTCCCGCCACGCAAAATCCTCCGTGAATTCGATCTCCACGTAATCCCCTTCCGCCTTGTATTCCGTGCGGTCGAATACAGGCAATTCCGCCTCGCGGACGATAAAATCGCCATAGAGCGTTTCCGCGCCCTTCTTCCCCTGCACATGCAAGAGCGCCACACTGATGATCTCACCAAGCGGTAAATCCGCCGCCTCAAGGTACCAGTAGCCACTCTCATAGCCTGCTATTTTACAAGCTATCGCATTTCCCTCGCGCGTGAGAAAGATGGCGCGCTCCGCGCCGGTTCTTCCGGTTTCTTCTGCGCCGTCGAAGCGGATGCGAAATTGTCCGCCCGCTAGGCGCTCCAGCTTTTCACGATCCTCCGTCTCCTCAAAACGCGCATAACGACCCTTTTGATTGCAAAAATTCGCCGTGAAAGAGCGTTCCACGCCCTGTGCATCTATCATACCAGTCACGCGCACCGTACAGGCTTCCCCCGCTGCCAAACCATCCGCCACAATGGAAAAGCGGTCATCCTTCACTTCGACGAGGCGCGGGGTGATGGCCTCTCCCCCCGCAGGGGTGATGGCAATGGATTCTCTCCCGGTCAGCGTGAAATCCTGTGTAAACCGCAGCTCAATATTGCCGTTTTTGTGCACACGCACGCCCATCAAATCGAGAAAATCCTCCCCCAGGCCCGCCTTTTGATATGCCTCCTCCAGCTCTAGCCCCTGCGCTACGAGAGAATCAATATAGGCGCGCATCTGTTGGGTGGAATCAAAGGAATGCTTTTTGACGGATACGTTCGGCTGAACCCCCTGCTCTTCAAAAACCTGGCTGGCCGTGTTTACCATCTCCTGCTCCAACTGATCCGTCCTCTGCCCTGTTGCCCCGGCCACAGCAATGAGCACATCGCGCCCCTCTTCGGATAGATAGCCATCCGCAATCGCTTGGTTAAGAATCGCCCGCAGCGTCTCCTGTGCGCTGCTGTTTGCGCTCTCCGTCTTGCGGAGCAGTTCCTTGCCATCCTCATTCACGCCGATAAGCCCCACCACGCGCCCCAGGCGGTTAAGCTCAATGCGCACAACCGGATTAATCGCAATTTCCACGCTTGCATCTGCCGTTGAAAGCACACGGTAGCCCTGCTGCACGCCGATGAGCAGCAACAGGCAGGCAGCAATCGCAACAGTCCACCTCCTGACGCGCCGCATTACTACGATACGGCTGCGCCCTCGCACTGTTTCCGCTTTACTCTCCGGCTTCTCTTCAGCAAGCTCTAAGCAGGCGGCATCCAGCTCCATGCCGGCCACCCATCCGGGCTGCGCAGGCACTGTTCGGAATTCGCCGTCCGCTGTAAGCAGGGCCGCGCATCCTTCGTTTATCTCCAAAATTAAAAATCGATTCACAGCCCTTCCCCTCCTTCCGTGCTGTCCAGCCGAATATATTCCCGGATAAATGGGTAATCCCCGCTGTGCACCAGCACTGCCGCCACAAGATACCTGCGGTGATCCTCCAGCACCTTGGGCTTCATTCCCAGCCTTTTGGCGAGCGCCTTGATTGGCACTTTCTTTTTGCGGCGGAACGCCTCCAGCATCTCCTCATCCTGCAACAGCATGCGCACCGCCTCTTTGCACGCTTTTCGCGTGGAAGCATGGCGCGGGTTGCGGCAGACAAATCTTGGAATGAGAGCGACCATTCCCGCAGCTCCTGCGTCAGCAGCAGGATTTCTTCCCGCCGGGCTTCCTGCTCGCTTTGCAGATCGTAGGTATGCCGTGATACCACATCGATCAGGCTCCGGCTCTCCTCATCCTCTTGATCCAGAAGGGGCAGCTCCGGGTGCGCCGTATCCTGCCGGATGGAGTCAATCACCCGCCGGGAAATGAGCAGCTTTGCAAAGGAGAGAAAACTTCCCTTCCCCGGCTCAAAGGTACGCACCGCCTGTGCAAAGGCCAACATACCGGCCTGCACATAATCCTCTTCGGCCTTCGGGCTATTTGTCAGCACGGCTGATAGGATAAATGGGCGGTATTCCCTGAGCAGATCGTTCATCTCCCCATCGGAAGATTTTGCGATCAGCACCCGATCTGCAAGCGTTTGCCCCATAGGCGGCGCCTCCTGTCTATTCAAACTCCGTTGTTGATCAAAGCTTACCGGCCCATTATACAGGAAAACGCCGCGTTTGAAAACGGGCTTTGGCCGCATACTTTCTTTTGATATCGTTCGGAGCAGACGCGCCGGATTTGGGGGTCCTACATTTTTTATTTTGATTTTAAGCGTTTGGTATGCCACGCCGGTTTGACAACCCCAATAAAGTGTGCTATTCTAGGCTCAGCCAAAATAACAAAAACAGGGGAGCCGCCAGCGGCTGAGAGGAAGGCATGCCTTCGACCCTCGAACCTGATCTGGATCATGCCAGCGTAGGGAGTTATAGAGAGCCGTTTTTTCACTCCCGCTGTTACACAGCGGGTTTTTGTTTTATTTGGCTGCCTTTCGGCAATGGAAAGCATGAGGCTGGAAGGCAACGGATTCCAACCAAGAAACAGGAGGAAAAGCAAATGAATGCAAGCGTAGCCATTCAGGTTCTGCCCAGCGTGGAGGGCGAAGACGTCATCCGGATTGTTGACGAGGTGATTGCCTACATCAAATCAAGCGGCCTTAACACCTATGTCGGCCCTTTTGAAACCACAATTGAGGGCGATTACGACCAGCTCATGGAAATTGTGAGGGAATGCCAGCTTATCTGCATCCGCGCGGGCGCGCCAAGCGTAATGTCCTATGTGAAGATCAATTACAAGCCGGACGGAGTGTGGACCATTGAGAAAAAAGTTAAAAAGCATCACGAATAAGCTCTACTCCGTTTTAGGCATTGCGATCATCCTGCTGCTCTGGCAGGCGCTGTGCTCCTTTGGCATTGTGGCCGATTATATGCTGCCGTCCCCCCTAGCTGTCTGCCGGGCGTTTGCCGGGTCCTTTTCCATCTTGATGGGGCATGCGAAAACTTCACTGATCGAAGCGCTGCTCGGCCTTGTGATCGGTGTTGTGCTGGCCTTTGTGATCGCGGTGGTGATGGATCGCTTTCACGTCGTTTATAAAATGACCTATCCGCTGCTTGTCATCACGCAGGCGATCCCTGCGGTTGCAATCGCCCCGCTTTTGGTGCTGTGGCTCGGCTACGATATGACGCCGAAGGTGGTTCTGGTGATCATCGTCTGCTTTTTCCCTGTGGCGGTCGGATTATTGGATGGGCTGCGGGCCGCAGATGCAGATCAGATCAGCCTTCTGCGCGCGATGGGGGCGAACCGGGCGCAAATCTTTTGGCATATCAAGCTGCCGGGCGCAATGCCAAGCTTTTTTTCCGGGCTAAAAATTTCCGTATCCTTCTCCATCGTGGGGGCGGTCATAGCGGAATGGCTCGGCGGCAGCAGCGGGCTTGGCGTATATATGACCCGTGCGCGCAAGTCCTTCGCGTATAGCGATATGTTCGCCGTGATCTTTCTGGTCGTCGCAATCAGCCTGCTGCTGATCGGGCTGACCAACCTGCTGGAAAAAAAGACGACGCCCTGGCGGCAGATCAAGAAAACATAGCAAAGCCGCTATTTAGCACATAAAAAGGAGAATGAGATTAATGAAGTTAATAAAACGCATTTTAGCGCTTGTGATGGCCGTTGCCTGTATCCTGGCCGCTTTTGCCGGATGCACAAAGGACGAAAAAGCCCCGGGCGCACAGGAAAAAGCAAAAATCACCGTTGTGCTGGACTGGACGCCCAATACCAACCACACCGGCCTCTACGTTGCCCAGAAAAATGGTTACTTTGCGGATAACGGCCTAGAGATTACCATTGAGCAGCCGCCTGAGGATGGCGCGGAAGCGCTCGTTGCTTCCGGCAAAGCGCAGTTCGGCGTGAGCTTTCAGGAGAATGTGGCCAGCGCACTGACCGCTGATTCTCCGCTGCCCATCACCGCTGTTGCGGCGCTGATTCAGCACAACACCTCCGGCATCATCTCGCTGAAGAAAAACAATATTACTTCCCCGAAGGGGATGGCAGGCCACACCTATGCATCGTGGAACACTCCGATCGAAAAAGCGATTCTGAAGGACGTGATTGAAAAAGACGGCGGCAACTTTGAGCAGGTCGAAATGATCTATAACTCCGCCCAGGACGTTGTGACCGCCTTGCAGACGAACATCGACGCCGTTTGGATCTATTATGCCTGGGATGGCATCGCAACCGAGGTCAAAGGCTTGGATACCAACTACTTCGCCTTTAAAGATATCAACCCCGCTCTCGATTTCTACACGCCCATTCTGATTGCAAACGACAGCTTCCTTAAGGAACATCCCGATCAGGCCAAGGCATTCCTGAAAGCTGCCCGCCTAGGGTATGAATACAGTATCGAGCATCCGGAAGAGGCTGCCGCCATCCTGTGCGAATATGCGCCGGAGACGGACAAAGAGATCGCCGTGGCCAGCCAGAAATACCTGGCCTCGCAGTATAAAGCCGAGGTAGAGCGCTGGGGCGAATTTGACCAGAAGCGCTGGGACGCTTTTTATGACTGGCTGTATGAAAACAAGGTGATCGCCAAGGAGATTCCGGACGGCAAGGGCTTTACCAACGACTATTTGAACTGACAAACTCCATCGTGAAACGAGGCGCTGAAATGGACCGGCTGCGGGCAGAACACATTACAAAAAGCTTTGACGGCACTACGATCATCCAGGATGTTAGCCTGACGCTGCACGAGGATGAGCTGATCTGCCTGTTAGGCGTTAGCGGCGTGGGGAAAAGCACGTTTTTTAACGTCCTCTCCGGGCTTGTCGTGCCGGACAGCGGCCGGGTTCTGTTGGGCGAGGAGGATATTACAGGCCAAACGGGCCGCATTAGCTACATGCAGCAAAAGGATCTGCTCCTGCCGCACAAGCGGATTGTGGATAATATTGCCCTTCCGCTTGTGCTCAAAGGGGTGCCGCGCAAACAGGCGCGGCAGCAGGTCAGCTCCGGCCTTGCAGAATTCGGTCTGGAAGGGACGGAGCGCAAATATCCCGGCCAGCTCTCGGGCGGCATGCGGCAGCGCGCGGCGCTTTACCGCACCTATCTCTTTAACAGCGAAGTGGCCCTGCTGGACGAGCCCTTCAGCGCGGTGGACGCAATTACAAAATCGCAGCTTCATCTATGGTATTTGGAGATGATGAGCAGCCTGCATATGTCGGCTATATTCATCACGCACGATATTGATGAAGCGATTTTCCTCTCTGACCGCATTTATATCATGTCCGGCGCGCCGGGGCGGATCACGCAGGAGCTGACGATCCGGCATCCACGCCCGCGCACAACGCGCTTTACAGCTTCACAGGAGTTTATGGAGTATAAGCGGCAGATTTTAGACGCGCTAAAAATCCAATAGCATATTGCACCAGTTTTCATGGATCCAACACCATCAGCGGGGATGCTTCGATATGGGGGCATCCCCGCCATCCGTTTTACTGCATGAATGCGAAAAGAAAGCGTATTCCCGCCGTCTGCCGCTTCCCCTCTACCCATCTCTCAACATCCAATTCCCCTGCATATGCTTGATGACGCTTTCGGCATTGATTTCCGCGCAAAATCGGCTATAATAGATATATTGGCCTTTTGCCGTTTCAGAGCGCGGAAAAAGCCATAACGCGGTAAATTACCAAGTAGGGAGTTTTGATTGATGAATGGCTATTACCCGCCTCCCCCCTATGGATACAATTACGATCCGGCCGGCTTTCAGCCGTCTCCTTCCCCGGCGGCACAGCAGAACAAAAAGGCGTTGCGCTCATTGAGCATCTTTGCAGGGATCGGCCTGCTCGGCTTTATGCTGATGCAGCAGATTTTCTCTGCAATTTTGATGATTTTCGGGCTGGCCGACCTCTACCAAAACGATGCTCTGTTCCAGGACGCCTATGGGATTCTGTTTTCCATCTTTTGCGTGGGGCTGCCGTTCCTGGCGGTCTATTTTCTTCTCGCTCTGCGTCGGCAGGCGCCTGATATTCCGCTGAACGCGCCCAAGAATAAATGGCGTGCCATCCTGCTGGCGCTCATTGGGCTGCTCGTCTGCATGGCGGGAAATTATGCGACAAACGGCCTGATTCTCTTTTTCAATCTCTTTGGCATTGAACTGAGCGCGCCGGAGGTGCAGGCGCCGGCAAGCGTTTGGGGCTGTGTTCTCCTATTTGTGCAGAGCGCTGTTGTGCCCGCAGTTGTGGAGGAATTCGCCATGCGGGGCGTTGTGATGCAGCCTTTGCGAAAATATGGGGATTGGTTTGCCATACTAACCTCTGCCTTCGTGTTTGCGCTGATGCATGGGAACCTGGTGCAGGCCCCCTTCGCCTTCATCGCCGGCATCGGCCTGGGCTATGCTGTCATTGCGAGCGGTTCCCTCTGGACAGGGATTCTGGTCCATCTGCTTAACAATTCCATCAGCGTCATTCAAACGATTGCAATCGCCTATCTCCCAGAGGGAAAAGCGGCAATTGTTTCCGCTATTCTGATCGGTGTGGTAATCGCGGCCGGTGCAGCCGCATTGCTCGTCTATTTGGTGAAGAAAGAAATGCGGTTTGTGCTTCCTCTTTCCAGCGTGCCGCTGCACCGCGGTGAAAAGTGCGCCGCCTATCTCTTTACCCCGCCGATGGTGTTGGCGCTGGCGATGATGGTTTGGTCCACGCGCTATTATATCAACGTGCCGTTTTCCACCAGGCTGCCTACGCTTTTTTTCTTCATCGCGGCTATTGTCGCCTTTGTTTACTCATTCAGCCCGCAAAAGGCCTCCGCCCCCCACCCGATGTGAAAGGGGGGCGTATGGAGCTATGACGGATCAGGATTGCATGCGGGAAGCAATGCTTCTCGCCCGCCTTTCCGCGCTGGAGGGGGAAGTGCCCGTAGGCGCTGTTGTCACCCGTGCGGGCGGCATCGTCGGCCGGGGGCGTAACCGCCGGGAAACGGGCAAAAACGCCCTTGCCCATGCAGAACTGGAAGCCATTGCTGAAGCGTGCCAAACACTGGGCGGCTGGCGGCTTTGGGAGTGCACGCTCTACGTCACACTGGAGCCCTGCCCGATGTGCACCGGGGCGCTCATCAATGCACGAATGAGGCGCGTCGTATTCGGCGCATATGACGCAAAGGCCGGCTCGTGCGGTTCTGTCGTCGATCTTTTTGCCCTTCCATACAACCACAAGCCCATTCTGGAGGGTGGTTATATGGAGCAGGAATGCGCAAGCCTTCTCACGGATTTTTTCCGCAGGCTGCGGGAAAGCCGTAAAAGTGAAAGATAAATTAGGAGATGTTGAAACCATGAGTGAAGCTACAAAACCAGCCGATTGCGGCGGAAATTGCGAGAGCTGCGGGGCGGACTGCTCCTCCCGGCAACAGGATATGCATATCCCGCTCAACCAATACAGCACGGTGCGCAAGGTCATCGGCATTGTCAGCGGGAAGGGCGGCGTCGGCAAATCGCTCGTCACCTCTCTGACTGCGTGCGCAATGCAATCGCGCGGCTACGCAACCGCCGTGTTTGACGCGGATGTGACCGGCCCTTCCATCCCGAAAGCCTTCGGCATTACGGAAAAGGCAAAGGGCAACGAGCTCGGCCTCCTGCCGGAAAAATCCAAGATGGGCATTGAAGTGATGTCCGTCAATCTTCTTCTGGAAGATGACGAGGCGCCCGTGGTATGGCGCGGCCCGGTGATCTCCGGTGTAATCCAGCAATTCTGGACGGACGTTGCATGGGGCGATATCGACTATATGTTCATCGATATGCCGCCCGGAACGGGCGACGTGCCGCTGACCGTATTTCAATCCCTCCCGCTTGACGGCATCATCGTTGTGACCACGCCGCAGGATCTGGTTACCCTGATCGTCAAAAAGGCCTATCATATGGCCAAGATGATGAACATCCCGATCCTCGGCATCGTAGAGAATATGAGCTATGCCATCTGCCCGGACTGCGGCAAAAAAATCGAGCTGTTCGGTGAGAGTAAGGCGGAAGAAGTTGCCGCCTCCCTTGGCGTGCCGGTGCTGGCCCGCCTGCCGATCGACAGCAAAACCGCCCGCCTCGTCGACCAAGGGGCGGTAGAGCTTGCCGACGATAAATCAATCGCCCCGGTGGCGGACTTTTTGGAGCAGACGTTCCGGAACGCATAACAATCATACGAGGTGCAACAAAGGCTGTCGAGCAAATTCGACAGCCTTTTCTCTTATTTCGGTCAGCTTTTTGTTCCGCCGCTGCCTGCATGGAAGGGGAGACGCCCGCCCTTATTTAAACAGGAACGACAGGTTGCGTTTTTTATACCCATCCGGCACGGAAAGCAGGGATGCATCGATTTGATCCGTAATGCTGTTGACTTTGAGTTTCATCGTCCCGCCCGGGCCTCGCAGCTCCATCTTGACAAGCTTGTCACCGGAGAAGTAGAAATAAATCCGGTCGGTATCTGAGGTATAGCGCTCACAGGTTAATTTCTGGCCTTCGTCCGTCACCTCCAGGGAACTGACAAATTCAAATTTTGACGGGTCGATCACAAGGCTTTTGAAATCCCCCGCCATAGAGGATGGCACATCCGTATAAGCCTTCAGGAAGGGAAGCACCGCATAGGTGCTCTGCCCATTGCTGATGACCGACATTGTGAGTTTATCCGAATAGGTCATCTGAATGCTAAGCTTTTTCCCGGAGGCAGTCAAAATCAGGGGCATATCCGTTTCTTCCCCATCTACCTTTTGGGAGGAAATCACATCCCAAGTGTAGACGCCGCCCGCCAAAATCCGCATATAGGGATCGGCTTTATGGCCCTTAAAGGGCTTCATATCCTCTTCCTTAATCGGCTTTTTATCCGCCGAGGCACTCCCATTCCCAGAAGAACCGCCCGAGCCGGAGCCAGTATTTCCAGAGCTGCCGCCGCTGCCTGAGCTTGAGCCCGCAATGGCATTGCCGTTGGCATCCGTCGCGCCGCTGCCGCC
>ENA-OPBW01000752-OPBW01000752.1-human-gut-metagenome-genome-assembly--contig:-NODE-752-length-22480-cov-4.598662_pt1 | contig 22480 bp, 20 predicted proteins | sample MGYA00241070_ERZ501456 | MGnify/ENA primary metagenome ERZ501456 (study PRJEB25962, sample SAMEA2042624) | human gut metagenome | biome: human gut; feature: human-associated habitat; material: faeces...
ATATTCACCTGGACTACCCGGTGAACGCCATGACCCGCGCCTGCAAGCATCTGTGTCTGCCCAAGAAGGCGGCGCTGGAGGCCATAAGCATGTTCGAGATGGCGACCGGCGGCGCGAGCGCTACGGCGCACGACGTGTTCATGGCGCTGCAGGAGATACCGTTCATCCTGTCCACCGAGCACACTCCGCAGGGCAAGCTGCTCGTTGTGGAGGAAAACCTCGCCCGAGCGCTCACTCTGCGCTGGAGCGACTACGACCTCGCAAAGGCGGTGAGCTGGTGATGGCGAAGCCGATTGTCCTCTGCGACTGCGCCGGAATGAGTAATGAGCGCTGGCTGGAGTGCCGCGCCCACGGTCCCGACGGCAGCATACCCTACACCGTTGGCGGCAGCGATGTGGCGGCTCTGCTGGGTATTTCGCCGTGGCGGACAGCCCGGGACTTGTTTTATGACAAGCTGAACATTGCCGTGGTCGAGGACCATGAGGACAACTGGGTGGCCCTGGAGATGGGACACCTGTTGGAACCGCTGGTGGCGAAGATCTTCCAGCACCGGACCGGCTACAAGGTCTATCAGATCAAAAAGATGTTCCAGCACCCGAAGTATCCCTGGATGCTGGCGGATGTGGACTACTTTGTAGAACTGCCGGACGGCACCACCGCTATTCTGGAGATCAAGACCACAAACTACAACGCCAAAGACAACTGGTGGCTGGATGGTGAGGAAACCATTCCGGCCTACTATGAGTCCCAGGGGCGGCATTACATGGCCGTCATGGATGTGGACCGCTGTTTCTTCTGCTGCCTGTATGGCAACAACGAGCAGGAAAGTATTATCCGTGATATGCAGAGGGATCTGGCCTATGAGGATGAGATGATTTTCCTGGAGCAGAATTTCTGGGAAAATCATGTGCTTACCAGAACGCCGCCGCCTTACACCGAAGATGGAGACCTCGTGATCGAGAGCGTGCGCCGGTACACTGGCCCCGCTGACAAGGAGGCCCCCGCTGTGTCACTCGATTTATCTCTGACGGCCAAGCTGATGCGTTTTCTCCAGCTTCAGGAGCAGAAAAAAGGCGCAGAAGCCGGCAAAAAGGAAATCGAGGAAGATATGAAGCGGCTGAAGGCTGCCATCATTGCCAAAATGGGGAAAAGCTGCAAAGCCATTTGCCAGCAGGATGGGGTGAACTATACCGTCACTTACAATCCGATACGAACCCCTGGTATCGACAAGGATAATCTGAAACGGTTGAAGCTGGACCACCCGGACATTTACGAACAATATGTGACTGTCTCAGTGTCACGCCGGTTCGTAGTCAAGTGTGACGGCGAGGCGGCATAAAAGGAGGGAAAAAGAAGTGATCCATAGAGGAACTTATGACGGGACGATCTACCACAACCCGGTGAACAAGTTCTGCATCATCAGCGTAAAGACCGCTGATAAGGAGGTGCCCCAGGAGGCCCGTTCCACCCGCCGGTACAGAGATCATCTGATCCGCTTTGTTGCGACGGGCTATGAACTGCCCCGCACGGACGCGGTAGAGCTGGAACTGGACGGCGAATGGACAAAGGGCAAATATGGTGTGCAGCTTCAGGTGGAACAGTGGCGCGAGATCGTTCCCAAGACCAAGGACGGCGTGGAAGGCTATCTGGCCTCCGGCCTCATCAAAGGTATTGGGCCGGCGACTGCCGCGCAGATCGTCTCCCGGTTTGGCGTGGAAACGCTGGATATTCTGCAAAACCATCCCGAGCGGCTGCTGGAGGTCAAGGGCATTACGGAAAGCAAGCTGGAGGATATCAAAACCTCGTATGCGGAGAGCCGGATGCTCCAAGACCTGATGACGCTGCTCTCCCCATTCAAGATCACGCCGAAAACGGCCCTGAAGATCTACCAGCACTTCGGGCCCGCCAGCGTGGACATCTTGAAAAGGAGTCCCTTTGAACTGTGCCAGGTGTCCGGTTTTGGATTTCTCCGGGTAGATGCCATCGTTCAGAAAAACGGCGGCGACCTGCATGACCCCATGCGGGTCAAAGGCGCGCTGTTCTGGGCGCTGGAGGACAGCAAGGGCGGCAAAGGACATTTGTTCCTGCCTGGTGAAACTTTGCGGAAGGAGGCTCTTCGGCTTCTCAACACAAAGATCCCCGTCCCGTCTCTCCGGCTTCATGAACAGGAGGTCGCGGATGTGCTTCAGGACATGATCCTTCATGGCGAGGTGGTATCCGTCAAAGATAACATCTACCTGCCCCGCACATTCGCACAGGAAGATGAAACGGCCCGGCGTATTGCCATGCGGCTGATAGAGCCGTCTGCGCCGGAGCGCATTGAGCAGGCGCTGGAGCAGGTCAAGCGTGAAATGGGGCTGGTGCTGTCTTCCAAACAGGAGGCAGCGGTCTACGCGGCTTACCGCCACAGCCTGTCCATTATCACTGGTTCTCCCGGCACCGGCAAGACAACGGTGCTCAAGACCATTTTGGAAGTTTATCGCCGCCTGCACCCGAAAGGTGAAATCGTTCTGATGGCGCCGACCGGCCGTGCCAGCCGTCGTATGGCGGAAAGCACTGGCTTTGACAAGGCGCGGACGCTCCACAGCGGCCTGGGCCTCGGCAGTGAAGAAGATGACGCCAACCGCAGCAGACAGCAGGAGCCGTTGTCGGCGGACCTGATCATTGTGGACGAGTTTTCTATGGTGGATATGTGGTTGGCAGACAAATTTTTCTCCCGCATCAAGGATGGGGCCCGTGTCGTTCTCGTGGGCGACCCCGACCAGCTCCCCAGTGTGGGCGCCGGGACTGTGTTCCGCGAACTGATCGACTGTGGCTTGATTCCCGTCACGGTGCTGGACCAGATCTTCCGTCAGTCCAAGGACAGCCTGATCGCTTATAACGCCAAGTTTATCAACGAGGGCAACACCAAGCTGTACTTTGGGCCGGACTTTGTATTTATGGCAAGCGATAACCAGGCGGAGGCTGCGGAGCGGATCATCGCCCGTTACTGCCGGGAAATCGCGGAAAGCGGCATCGACCGGGTGCAGATTTTGTCTCCCTTCCGTTCGGAAGGCGCTGCGTCGGCGGAACAACTCAACGAGGCCATCCGCGAGGTGGTCAACCCGTTCCGCTCTGCCGAGGAAGAAATCAAGATCGGCGTCAAAGTGTTCCGGGTCAACGACCGGATCATGCAGACCAAAAACACCGCCAAGGTGTCCAACGGCGACCTGGGATTTATCCGCTATATCAAAGACGATGAAGATGGCAAGCGCGTCGGCCTGGATTTCGGTGTGGGCCGAGAGCTGGAATACAGCGTAGAGGATATGGTCAATCTGGACCTAGCCTACGCCACCACCATCCACAAGGCAATGGGCTCTGAGTATGAAACGGTCATCATGCCGCTTTTGAAAGCGCACACCGTCATGCTCTACCGCAACCTGCTCTATACCGGCATCACCCGGGCCAAAAAGCGCGTGGTGCTGATCGGCCAAAAGCAGGTGCTGTTTATGGCGATCCACCGGAATGAAATCGTCAAGAGGAATACGCTTCTGGGCAAGCGCATCGGCATGTACTATAAGGCCTATGCCAAGCGGGCCGGAATCCCGGTCCCGGCGGCTCTGGAAGAAGAACTGAAATACGCTGGTTAAAAAAGAGGCGCAAGGTGCAGAAAATTGCCCCGCGTCTCCTATTTATTACACAGGAAGGAGTATATGACATGAACGACAGCAATGCGAAAACGATGTACGAAACTGTGCCTGCGGCCGCTGAACTGAACAAGGTGCCGGGCTTTGACCCGCTCAAGTTCCTCCGCCGCACCAAGGACACCCTGAAGCTGGACCTGCCTTACCAGAAACTCTGGTTCCGCATGGCCCATCCCAACGGCCGTATGCGTCTGACGGCGCTGCGGATCACGGAGCAGATGGCGATTTTTGAGGCCAAGGTATTCCTGGACCGCAGTGACGCGGAGCCGTTCAGTATGAGCACGGCCCAGCAGACTACCCAGGACAGCCGCGACTTCGTGAAAGCCGCCCAAAATGAGGCGCTGAGCCAGGCCCTTACGGACGCCGGTTTTGGCATCCAGCTGATCAGCGCCGGCGCCCAGGCCGATCTGATGGAGAAAAGCGCCGGAGCGTCTGTCAAAAAGGCCGCAGAACCGCCTGCCGGGCCGGCGGAATGCACGGCACCGCCGCAGGAGCCCCACAGCGCCCCTCAGAGGGCCGATGAGCCTGCCGAGGGGAAATCCCCTGCCAGCCCCGTTGAAACGCCGCAGAGGGCGTTTGAGGGCGAAAAGGCGGCAACAGCGACAACGGCCCCGTCGAAGGAAAACACTGCTTCGGAACCGGTGAAGCAGCACCTGCCGGTGGAGCCGGCGAAGAAATTCGATACGCTCCCGGTTGACGCTTCGCCAAAGACGGAACAGCCGGCGGCTGAAAATGAGCAGGCGGATGAATTGCCCGTCCGCGGCAATGTAACGGAGCTGCCGGTCCAGCACACGGAGGAATCCGAACCCGCCGCCGAGCCGCTGCAGCCCGAAGATGGCGCTGCCGGAGCGGTGGATACTGCGGTGGATACCCCCTCTTATACGAAGGACACGCCTATGGAGGATATTCTGCAGGTCATGACGCTGGAACAGGCCCAGCAGGTCATCGTAGACGATGGCATCTGCAAGGGTATGACGATTGCCCAGGTGGCCGAGAAGCGGCCTGTCAATCTGCGGTACTACCTGATCCCGGGCAAAAGCAAGAACAACATGGTCCGCGCCGCCGCCCAGCTGGTTTTGGATTCACTTCAAAAGGCCGGCTGATATGGTCCCCGGCGAGGGCATGAAGGGAGGAATGACAGATGGGCTCGTACCCGGATGAATTTCCCTTCGGTATCATGGAAGTTGTGGAACTGCTGCACCTGCGGGTCAGGCGCCAGCAGGCAAACAGCGTCTATGTGGACTGCCCGTTCTGCGGCGACCGCCGCGGGCGGATGAATGTCAATTTCGTCAAAAATGTCTGGCGGTGCAATCACTGCGACGAACATGGCGGAATGCTGGCGCTGTATGCAAAACTCAATCACACGACGACCTCTGACGCTTATTGGGAGATTGCAGAAGCTCTGTGTGACAATACCCATGAGGAACACGCACGCTCCGGGAATGAAGCCCCACAGCAGCCGGTCAGCACCGGGTCCCCATCTTCGGGGGCCCGGGCGACCGCTGCAGGTCATTCTTCTTCCGAGCGAAAAACTGTGCCGCAGTCGGACAAAGCCAGCCCGGCCGAGATCCACCAGACGCTATCCCTGCTGCTGGCCCAGCTTACGCTGCGGCCGGCCCATCGGGAACATCTGCGCTCGCCAAAGCGCGGGCTGTCTGATGAACAAATCGAGGCGCTGGGCTTTAAGAGTACCCCGCCGCCCTTCTTATGCCGCTCTATCACGGACCGGCTGATCAGGCAGGGCTGCAGGGTGCAGGGCGTACCCGGATTTTACCGGGACGACAGCGGCCACTGGACAATGGCATTTTATAAGAAAACCTCCGGCATCCTGATACCCGCCATCGGCTTTGACGGCCGGCTGCAGGGATTTCAGATCATGTTGGATGTACCGCTGAAACACAAGGATGACCCGCCGGAGAAACCGGGCGCCAAGTACATCTGGTTTTCCTCTTCCTCGAAGACAGACGGGACAGGCTCCGGCAGCCCGGTACATCTGATCGGTGACCCATCCGCCCGGGTGGTCTATGTGATCGAGGGGCTGCTGAAAGCAGATATTTCCCATTGTCTGACCGGGCGCACCTTTGCCGCGATTGCCGGGGCCAACAACACCAGCCCGCTGGAACTGTTGTTTGCCCTTTTGGCGCAGAACGGCACGGAGGAAATCATTGAAGCCCACGATATGGACAAGTACAACAATCAAATGACGATGGCCGGGGCGTCGAAAATTTATCTGACGGCCCGGAAGTATGGCATGAACTGCCGGAGGCTGACCTGGAATCCAAACTATAAGGGATTTGACGATTGGCAGCTGGCACTTCGCCGGGAAAACCAACGGAGAAAGGAGATCGATAGACTTAGTTTTAAGGCGCAGTACCTCCGCGGCTTGTGTGAACTGGCGCATATTGAGGACTGCATCGAACTATGGCAGCACCTGGCTGAAAACAAAACCTGCCTGACGGAATATCTGGGCTTGACCAGGGAGGAACATGAAACCTTCCTGCGGCAAGGCAGGGATGCCCTCGGCGCCCTGCTGGAACCCCAGCGGCGGAAACAGAGGTTTGTACTCTATCAGCTGGAACTGGACGAGCAGAAAGCGATCCCATTTGCTTTCAAGGAACTCGCGGCGCTGCAAAAGGCTGGCTATGAACAGCCGCCCGCCGCCATGTACCGCATAGCCGGGTCTGGCGAAGTCTACTGCCCGGTGGAACAGAGCGACGCAGAAATTTTGAAGCGCCTGTTTGCCGACTGCCGGGAGGAACTGCCGGAGGGCTGCCACGGGCGGCCAATGGCGCTCTCTGATGTGGTAGAACTGGACCATTCTCCACGAAGGGTCTACTACTATGTCAATGGGGAGCATGAATTTCCGCAGGTCAAGTTTTCACCCATGCTTGCCAAGAAGGACATCAAGGAAGGGACATAAAGAGGCTTCAATGGTTGTTGTAAATGAGACGAAGAGAGGGCAGCTTCTGGCGCTTCTGGAGCAATGCGCCCATCTGAACGCTGATGTGCGTCCCCGCACGGATAAGGGATATTTTACGGTGACGGTTCCGCCGCCGTGGAATGGCCCGGCTCAGCGGAAAGCCCAGGAGGTGCAGGACAGGATCAAAAAATGGTCGGAGCAGTATCCCAATGTGGTATGTTACTGTTTCGACAGCTTCAGCACATTACTCTATGTGCTGTGACACAGGTAAACGATGGCATGGAACAGGTTTTATCCTGATCCATGCCATTTTTGTCAACGGAAAGGAGTTTATTATGGGATATTTTTCGGAAATGTCGCTGGATATGCAGGAAGGCCGCAAACCGTCTGCCGCCTCGCTCACCCGCGAGTGCGCTTTTGAGGACGGGGAGAACTTTGACGAGCTGCCGGTGCCGCCGGCTGACCGTCAGCCCGCACCGCCTGCCGCAGAGCCGGCGCCGCAGCCTGCTTTTGAGGACGACGGGGATTTGGATGAGGCCCCGGAAGAGCTGGAACAGCCTGACGAGGCAGAGTCTCCCGCAGAAGAAACCGATGAGGAGGACAATGCCGATGAGGGTCAGGCGGAGCCTGCCAAGGCTGATACCTCCAATGCGGACGCTGACGAGGAACAGCGCCGTGCTGAGCATGAGGCTGCCGAAGCCAAACGAAAAGCTGAGTGGGAGGCAAAACAGGCAGAAAAGAAGAAAGCCCTGCAGGAGCAGATGGACCGCTTGGCCGCCATGAGCGACGATGAGGTGGTGGCTGCCTCCATGCAGCGGGTCAGCGGCGATGTGGAAAAGCTGACCCGGCGCAATATGAAGGAATGCGTGTCGGAGTATATCCAGACCAAGTGCCTGGAAGACCCGGCATTTGCCCGTCTCACCATGCACCCGAAGAAAACAATGGTCCACTGCTTCCAGTACATCAGCCGCAAGGCATGGGAGTACATTCAGGACGAATTGAAAGCAAACGGCATCCAGCCGGGACAGGGCAGCCAAGGGTATGGCTGCGATATTCCGGATGATTTGTGCTATCAGTGGTCCGAGGATTACTTCCGTGATGCGGATGCCAAGGAGGACCAGGAGGAGGAAGAAAAGTTTGTCCCCCGCCCCTACTATGGCAAGTCTTCCGTGAAGTCCTCCAAGAAAAAGAAGGCCGAAAAAAAGCCTGCCGAGAAGAAAAAGCCGGAGTCCAAGCCGGCGCCGGAAAAGAAGCCTGCTGCCGACGGCCAGATGTCCCTGATGGATTTTGGTATGGCAAAGGCAGGCTGAGGAGGCAGCGTATGATTGCATATAAAGGTTTTCGGCCCGGCATGATCTGCATTGATTACCAGTTTCAGATGGGCCTCAATGTGACGGAAAAGGCCAACTGCCGCCAAAATGGATTCCATTGTGCGGAGGACCCCCTGGACTGCCTGAGCTATTACGGCGATGTAGACCATTCGGAATATTACATCGTCAACGCCGGCGGGGACATCGACGAGGACGAAGTGGATTCCAAGATCTCCTGTACCGAGCTGACTGTCCTTAAACGGCTGACGAAAGAAGAACTGTTCCTCCACGGCCTCGCCTTTATGGCAGACCACCCCAAGCGGAAGTGGAACAAGCATATTCGGAAGGACAGGGCTGAAGCGTGGGGTGGCTATGCGGTAGTCCGCGGTGCCGACCCCATAGCCAAAGGCTGCCGGAAGGGTGATGTATTGGCCTTTGCCAAGGAGGACCCGGCCACCGGCAGCATCCAGCAGATCGTGGTGGCTACCATTGATGGAAAGACACTTCTGCCCAATGTCTGGTATGGGGTGGATCTTGAGAAAAGGATGGTGAGTTAATTTGAAGAAATCCATACTGCAAGCGATGCCGGTGCTGACGGCATCGCAGGAGATGAAAGAAGTGGCTCTGGCGGATGAGCCAAAAAAGGAGACGACTTATTACGGTCACACCTATACTACCCGCACCTATTTCGCATTTATGAACTGTTTGGTGCAGAATGGCATTCTGAAAGCCGCTTTTTTCCTGCCGGATCATCTGCGGCTGGATGGAAACAACCCTGTCTATGAGGTGTTTCTCGACAAGGAACAGCGCCAGTTTCTGACCTACGATCACTTGGAGAAAAAGTGGCGGGATGCAAAACTGGACCGTTTGGAATGGCCTGGCAGGAACTACTACGCTACCTGCTGGGCCAGCGAGGAAGATGCTGCCCTGATTCAAGACTATTTTTCCGGCGAGCGCGGTGGTGACCTCGGCATTCTTGACTTTCAACGGAATGTGCGGGATGAGCAGCTGGAGCAACGCCACAAGCGGATTACCGACTGTTGGGACAAGGATCTTGCCCAAGTGCCTGAACTGCCCAAGGATTGGGCGCACTGGGCCGACAAGGTGGCCGTGCGGGAAAATTTTATATTTTACCACTACAAGCGCGGCGGCGCTAAAACAGGCTACTGCACCTTCTGCGGGAAGGAGGTGCCCATTTCCGGGCATCCCTATCACAACAAAAAAGGGCGCTGCACCCGCTGCCGGCATCCCGTAATGTTCAAGGCCCTGGGACGCGCAGGCTACTTCAAAACAGACCGGTATTATGCCTATCTGGTTCAGCGATGCAGGGATGGTTTTGTCATCCGGGAATTCCAGGTAGACAGAACCTATCGAAAGAATATCCTGCCGCACAGCGAGCCTTATTGGCATGAGTTCCGGCGTTCGATCTATGACCGCAGCGGCGAGATCCGTTCCTATTACTGGGGAATGTACTGCCAGCGGGAGGTACGATGGATCGAGGGGAGTCCCTGCTATTACGCTTATGCTGGCGACCAGGCCGGCCGGGTGTATGGAAAGACTTTGTCCAGCCTGGGGAAAAAGGAACTCCGCCAGACCGGTTTGGTCGAGTGGATACGAAGCCATCCGGTCACAGATCCTGAGAAATATCTGGCGGTCTGGAAACAAATCCCCAAGATGGAGCAAATCTGGAAAGCTGGATTGTCGCGGCTGACAGCCGAGTGTTTCCACTTCTGCGATGATGTGCAGAAAGTGGTGCTACATCCGGACGAGCCGGGATTGATCCGCGCTCTGGGACTGGACTCCGCAAAATTCCGCCGCCTGCGCCAGCTGGACGGAGACACAGAGACTTTGGCCTGGCTGCAGCTTGAGAAGCGGACCGGACAGCGTATCACGGATGAAATGCTGCGCTGGAGCAAAAAAGAACGGATCAGCCCCAGGGATCTGGTGTTTATCGCAGACCGAATGAGTCTGGTGCAGATCAGAAATTATCTGGAACGGCAAAAAGAGTATTTTGATGGCAGCTGCCGTCAGGCATTGATTACATGGCAGGACTATCTTGCTATGGCAGAACGGCTGCACTATGACACCAGTGATGAAATCGTCTACCGCGTGCGCAAACTGCGGCAGCGGCACGATGAGTTGGTCATTCAGAGTGAAACCGGGAGCCTGGAAGAACAGGCGGAGAAAATGGCGGCGAAATACCCCCATGTCAATGCTATCTGCATGGAGCTGCAGAAAAAATATGCCTACAGCGATGACGACTACACGGTGCTTGCGCCCCAGAACATCTTTGAAATCATCAAGGAGGGGCGGATGCTTCACCACTGTGTCGGCAATGATGGCGCCGATGAACGGTACTATGACCGCATGGAACGCCGGGAGAGCTTCATTCTGTTCCTGCGCCGGACGGATGAACCTAACGATCCCTACTACACTCTGGAGATTGAACCGGATGGAACAGTGCGTCAGAAGCGCACTTTGTTTGACCGGCAGCATGAAGATATTGAACAGGCAACAGAATTCCTGCTCAAATGGCAGAAGGTCATAGCGGCCCGCCTTACCGGCCGCGACCTGAAGCTGGCTGAGCGAAGCCGTGAGCTGCGGAAGGAGGAATTCATCCAGATGCAGAAAGACCGTGTGATCATTCACACCGGGCATCTTGCCGGCCGTCTGCTGGCAGAGGTACTGCTGGCCGATTTGATGGAAAATACGGAAGTCATGCAGACGCAGGCACTCCCTGCTGCCGCGTGAGACAGGTTCAATGGCCGGGCGTCCTTTGGGGCGTCCGGCCTATTTCTTTAGAATGGAGGGCTCTAATGGGAAAAAAGCGAGTTAAGTACGAGATTCGCGGTTACAAGTATGCGCCCGAGAGTTTCCGGGCTTTTAAAGGATTACCGGGGCAGAAAATGGAGCAGATCTTGTTGTCAGACGAACAGCGTCAGAAAATGGGCTATCTCTGTCTGACTCAAGGCGGTAAGGCTGGTATAGCCTATGTTAAGCATATCGAGCGGGAACGGGCGCGAGGATGCCACTATTACAAAACCTATGGCTTCTTTCTCGAAAACGATCCGAGAGGATATGTGTATTGCCCACAGCTTTTATGCAGGGAGAGCGATACGCTAAAAGAACGCCTGTGTATCCTGCGCATGTTCCGGGAATATCTGGCCAAGACCGGCGGGCGTATTGAACAGAGTACGCAATGTGAGTTTGACAAAAATTTCCGCCCAGTTCATGTGCGGAAAAATTATGTGGTTGCCGACTTGAACCGACCGCTTGTGGTCTGGCTCTATGCGGCGTGAAAGGAGAAAAAATGAAACAGCTTGGCAATTTGGCTGTGGTCTGCGCCCAGCGCCCTGATGTGCTGATGCAGATTTATGGCAGCGAGGTAAGCGTACACACAGGAGAGGGACCGGAACGGGCCGTCCTCTTCACAAAATGGGATGATGATGAAACGATCCAGAGCATCATCCGGGAACTGAATTTTGGGCGGTATGCCCCGGACAGGGAAAGGATGGTGCGGCATGATTAAAAACCTGAACCAGCTCAAACGCGCTCTTCGGCCTGGTATGCGCCTGGAAGTCATCGGCCACTGCCGGCCGGGGTGCATTGGGCAGCTGCGGGAGGTCACTTGGGTCAATACCCAGGGCTTTTATACCAAAACGCTCAATCCGCCCAATCCGAAGCTCAATGCGGCAAACGAGGGGCGTGGCGTCATCCTCTGGTGGGGAGCTGCGCGCACCTGGGAATTTGAAGATGGGGTGTGCAAGTCGTACACCCATGGCGAACATACGGCAGAGACACTGATTATGGCATTCCGTGTTTTAGAAGAGGAGGCGGCCTGATGGACCAGAATTGGATGAAAAGACAGCGGGAGCTGACCGACCGGCTCAACCGCTACCGCAATGAGTATTACAACCTCAACAGCCCCAGTGTCAGCGATACTGCCTATGACCGGCTGTTTGAGGAACTGCAGGCCGTGGAAAAACAAACGGGTGTCCAGATGGCAAACTCGCCCACTAACACCGTGGGCTATCCGGCGGTCAGCAAGCTGGAAAAAACGAATCACTCGATCCCGCTGCTGTCCTTGGACAAAGTGAAGAATACCGAGGAATTGTGCCGCTTTATGGGTGAGCATCAGGTAATGTTCATGCTTAAACTGGATGGCCTGACCGTCAAGCTGACCTATGAGGGCGGCAGGCTGGTGGAGGCGGCCACCCGGGGCGACGGCGATGTGGGCGAGATCGTGACTCACAACACCTGCGCCATCAGTGGAATCCCGGCCCGTATCCAGTATGAAGACCGTCTGGTGGTCACTGGCGAGGCGTTCATCCGCCCCAGCGATTTTGAGCAGCTGAAGACCACTCTGGTGGACGGAGACGGGAAACCCTACAAGAACGGCCGCAATCTGGCGGCCGGTTCGGTGCGCCTGTTTGATGCCGGGGCCTGCTTGGGACGGCGCCTGCAGTTCATGCCGTTCAATGTGCTGGAGGGCATGGAGGAACTACCCCGCAAATCGGAGCGCCTCAAGGCGCTGCGGCCGCTGGGCTTTCAGCCCTGCAAGTACATGGTCACCAAGCGCCCTTTGACGCAGAAGGAAACCGAGGAAGGTATCCGGCGGCTCAAGGAGTATGCGGCAGACGCCGACATTCCCATCGACGGTATCGTTATCACCTACAACGACATCGCGCTGTCCAAAAGCTGCGGGCGCACCGGCCATCACTACAAGGACGGACTTGCCTTCAAATTTGAGGATGACCTGTTCCAGACAAAGCTCCAGACGATTGAATGGACGCCTGGCCGCACCGGCGAGATCGCCCCGGTTGCCATTTTTGAGCCGGTGGAGATCGACGGCTGCGAGGTGTCCAGAGCCAGCCTGCACAACCTGTCCTTTATCGAGGATCTGGAATTGGCGCCGGGCTGCCGTATCCTGGTGAGCAAGCGGAACATGATCATTCCCCATGTTGAGGAAAACCTGGACCGGGGCAATTTTTCCCTGGATGCCGTGATCCCACACCAGTGCCCCTGCTGCGGGGAGCTGACCAGAATCCACGAAACCAAAGGCCGAGGCGAAGACGGCGAGGAACGGAGCATCAAGACCCTGTTCTGCGACAATGCCGCCTGCGAGACCCGGCGCCTCAAGCAGTTCGTCCATTTTGTGAGCAAAAAGGCCATGAACATTGAGGGACTGTCGGAGGGAACGCTGGAAAAGCTGATCGGCCGCGGCTGGATTCACAGCTATCTGGACATCTACCCCTGGACCAGCATAAGGACGAGATCATCCGGATGGACGGCTTTGGTGAAAAATCCTGGCAGCGCCTTTGGGACGCCATCCAGCAGAGCCGCAACACCACTTTCGAGCGGTATGTCATCGCTATGGACATCCCGATGGTCGGCAATACCGCCAGCAGAGCCCTTTGCCGGGAATTTCACGGCAGCCTGGATGAATTCCGGGATGCCGTCTATGGAGGCTATGACTTCCGGCAGCTCCCGGACTTTGGGGAGACGCTGCACAACAACATTCAGGAATGGTTCAACGAGGAAGAAAATTTCTGTATTTGGGAGGAATTGCAGATGATGATGAACATTCAGAAACCGGCGGAGACCGACAACCAGACCGTCAATCCGGACAATCCCTTTTCCGGCAAGACCATTGTGGTGACCGGAAAGGTTGAGCCCTACACCCGCGACGAGATGAACAGCCTGATTGCCTCGCTGGGGGCGGTGGCCGGCAGTTCGGTGACCCGCAAGACCGATTACCTGGTCTGCGGCGAGAAGGCCGGCAGCAAGCTGTCCAAGGCACGGGAACTGGGTATTACGGTGCTGACGCCGGAGGAATTTTTCCGCATGGCCAATGTGGCTTAATTCGCCGGGCCATCGAAGTTTGACAATGGGGAGAGGGCTGTCTGAGGCCCTCTCCCTATGCTTTTTATGGGAGGATACGCTAATGGAGAAACACTATTTTGTCCCCGTTGTCAATCGCGTTTACACCAACCGCAATGACAAGCAATACCGCTGCACCGGCTTTGTGGAGGGCAGCTGCCCGTGGGAAACGGTAGCCTATTTTACAAGGCTGTCCGACGGCTGGAGCCTGGCCGCACACGGCCCCCAAATCTATGAAGACGGGACGATTGAATGGAACTATTCTACCGGCGGGCATTGGCCGCAGTAAAAAGGAGGGAAATGTTGTGAACCAAGAAATCATACCGGCATACAGTGCCTACCAGAAGGTCATTGACCTTACGCTGTATCATGCCTTTGCGGAACTGATCGTACAGATGGCGCAGGACGATGAGGTGAGAATCCTTTACCGTCAGCAGGAAGTGAGACAGATCTGGCAGAGAGATCAGAATGTTTCCGGCTATTTTGAAACTTACAGCCTGCGTTACCCCGGTGAAGTATTGGAGCGGTTCGAGGAAAAGCTGGGCACGGATATGCGCATTCTCCGCGCTCTTGCACTGGCCCTGGGCTACACCCGCCAGTGTCAGGCTGACACAATGTTTGTAGGCAATCAGCGAAATGATTTCATTCAGAAACTTCGCAGGACTGCCGGGACAGATGTTTACCTGCAAGGTGCGCTCTATCTGCTGGAAACCGACGCTCCCCAGCGCCGCGCACGGCTGGATGCACTGGCCGCCAGAGAATATGCAAGGACGGAGGAGGCGCTGTTTGTGCTCTCCCTGTTTGACGACCCGGAGGCTGGCTATCAGGCCATGCGGCCGCAGTTGACGCGGCTGTTTGGGCCGGACCGGACGCTCTCTCTGGAATGGGACTTTGGCGTGCTGGAATGGTTCATCCGTTTCTATGCCGAAGAGGCAAAACGCTATCGCGGCAAGACCGACCTGGTGGTGCGGACACTGCTGAAGCTGCCCTATATGAACATGAAACCGGACAGCCGGGAATTTTCGATTCTGCTTACTGCCGGGTACAGCATGGAAGAGATCACGCTGGCAAATTCCCTGGCGGTGTGGGCCGACCGGATACCGGGCCGGCTTTTGTCCAAAGGGATCACGGCGGAAAAGATTGCAGCGGCCTGTGTCCGTATGCTGCTGAACTGTCCGGATGGACAGCCGGAAGAGATCTATGCGTACATCGGCTGGCTGTTCCTGGTTTACCAGAAATTTGAGGTCAAGTACGAGGGGTATCAGGATCTCTGGGCGGCCATCCAGATGGGACTTGCACCCACAGCGCCCCGCACCATCCTCTGGATGAACAAAACGGTTAAAAGACAATTTTCCTATCGCTTTGATGTATTCAATCCGCGATACGACATTTTGGCAAGCGGGCTGAGTAAGGGAGAGTATGCGGAACTGTTTACCGAGCAGATGCTCCGCTCCCGTGCGGCGATCCCGCTGCGGCGCTGGCTTACGCGGTATCAGGCATTGACTGGTGCGGAGTATATTGAGTATTTTAACGAGCGCCATTGGCATACGCTTCGCAGCTTCGCTTTGCTGGTGGAGCGGAAGGAGATCGATTTGTGGCAGTTTTTTGAGCAGCACAAGGAGGACGGGACTCGTGCCCATCCGCTGGAGCTTTTACAGGAATACGCGCTGAAAATCTCCAGCTGGAGGTGCTTCCGGTTCGCGCAAAAGCTGTTCAGCCAGTACACTTTCTCCCAGCTACAGGAAATTTTCGGAGATAACTTTTATTTCCACCAGAAGTTTGTCAAGAAGGAAAGCTATTATAACAAAAAAGTCCAATCATTCTCTATGGTCCGGCCATTCTTGACAGCGGAGCAGCACCGCCAGCTTTATGACTGGATCGATGCCTCGCTCTTTCAGACAGAGCCGGAATACTATGATTCGTTTGTCCTCTGTGCCCTGAAGGCCCCGGTGATCCAGCGCATCTATGACAAACCGCTGCTGGCGTCTGTGCTGCGGCAGCTTCTGACACACGATGCCTGCGGTGGCTACGAAGTAAATCAGTTAAAGGAGCGGTTCTATTCCAAGGAAGAAATGGAGGCCGACCGAAAAGCCACCGCCGAACAGGAAGAACAGGAAAAGGAACGCCAGTGGCAGCAGCAGGTCATGAAATGTCAGGAGAAACTGGCAAGTTGCTATAATGGCAGCGCGGAATCCCTGATCCAGTTCATGCACGGATATCATTTTGGTGAGATCAGGAAAGCTGCGCTGGGTATGGTCTATGAAAAATTGCTGGAATGGCCGGCAGGCTGCGCTCAGACCCTTGAGGCGGCGGAAATGTGGAAATTTTTTGAGCTGTGCGGAAGTCTTGTGATGTATGAGCCTCGGCCGCGCAGAGAGATATTGACAATGGTGCAAACCATCGTAGGAGGTGAAGCAGCATGACAAACACATTGAAACATTTAGCCCTGCTCGCCCGCATGGAGAGCAGCGGCCTGAAATTGGGATTGACGGGAAAATTCCCGGAGGATGCCCTGGACCAGACCTGCGAGCGGGTGGAGTCTTTTCAATTACAGAACAGGCTCCGCACCGGCAATGACAATGCGCAAATTCAGAAGGAACTTGTACGGACGCCGGAATTTGCGGCGCTCTACCATGCGCTGTGCAATGATGGGGTGGATGACCGGTCGATCACAAGTATGCTCCAGTCGGCTATAACCTGCGATGAGCAGTTGACGCAGTATCCCAAAGAACAAGTGCTGGCGGCAGCGGGAACGGATATCCCTTTGTCCCTGCGATTTTATTACATGAAATTCTACCTGCCGTTTATCAAGTATGAGGAAGAAGGAGAGGCCATCATTGACAACATCAATGCCTTCCCGGCCACAGAACGGGAGGAATTATCCGCATTGACGGACGCACAGAAGAACATGATGCGGCAGCCGTTTCTCGGCCCGTACCTGTTCAACTGGAACAACAATACGCGCGAGGCGCTGGAGCTGCTGGAACAGAACCAGCCTCTTCAGCGGGTCCTGACACTGCTCTACCGGCAGGGGGTGGCGCTTGATCTGAACGCGGCACGGCTCAAAGACCTTTGCTGGGTAGAGACGGCCGATGTGATGAAATTCCGCCGCCTGCTGGCCGCCTTTGAATATGATACCGAAGACCTCGATGCCTTTTTTGAGCGGTGGCTGGAAAATCATGCGGGGCAGTATGACCTTAACTGGTTTATCTCGCACACAGCGCCGCTGGACAAAGGACAGCGGCAGGAGATCCTGCGAAATGACCTGAGCTATCTCAACGCCCTGTACTCCGGGAGGCTCCATCTGGATTTCAGCTCTATCCGGCGCCATCAATTCCCTATCCTCACTTATGCAGTGCGGCATGGGAAGAAGCATTTTCTGGATCTGGTGAGTGAGCACAGCGAGCTGTTCCTTTCGCTGGGACGGTATGCGCTGCTGTTTGAGGATAAGTTCTGTGAACACTGCAACCTCAACAGCCTCACAGCCAGGAACCTGCAGGCGTGCGATACAGTAGAACGCGGCAGCAGCCATTTTGACCTGCTGGAAGACGGCAGGCAGTACACCTTTGAAGAGATGTGGCTGCTGTGGCAGCAGGATGAAATCTATGTCCGGCTCTACGCCATGCTGACGCCCCTTTCCGTGGACAGACGGCTGCTCACTTTGCGCCAGCTATTGAAGCATGGGCTGGTCAGCCACCACATGGAAGACCAGGAACTGGAACAGCTTGCCCGGTGTCTGCTGGAAAAGCCGTTCAGTGAGTGGTATCGAGGCGCTTTTGGACACATCCGCGGCCTGACCAGGAGGACGGCCATGTGGCTTCTGCGGAAATATGAGCAGCTGCGGGTATTTATCCCGGAGATGCAGTCCGAGGCGGACGCGATCTTTGCGCTCAACAACGGGGCGGTGATTGCCGGACAGAAAAACTGGACGCAGGTTCGTGCCGCTGTTTTGACGATGGATCGGGACTGGCTTGACCTGAAAGAAAGGTTTTCCATTACCGATGAATTTGTGGAGCAGCACAGGGAGCCGGTCACCAATTTCCTGCTGCGCGGCGGCAGTGCGATGGTGCGTGCTCTGTACGGCTACCTGCAGGGTGACGATAAGGCTATCGAGGCCCTGAGAAGGATCGTACAGGCCGAACTGATGGGCCAATTCTATGCGTTGAAATATTTTGCCGATGACCTGCAGAGGGAGATTCGCTATCCCATCAGCGAGGTGCAGGAGGCAGCATGGAAACGCAATCTCACGCTGGATAGGGGGCCGTTCTCTGCGGAAGAAGCGGATGATTTCTACTTTACGATGCAGTTAGGCGAACTGCCCCACAGCACCTGCCTCTCCTGCTGGACGGGAAACCAGAGGGACTGCCTGCTGGCAGACTTCGATTCCAACAAGAAGATGATCTTGATTCGGAAAGGTGAAGACATTGTGGGCCGCGCCTGCATCCGGCTGACAAAAGGGGCGTTTCAACGACCTGCGGACTTTAATTTTTCTTTTGCTGATCTGGCTCAAGTGCAGTCGGCGGATAAAAAGCGCGCTGCTGACGAAATGCTGGTTCTGTTTTTGGAGCGCATCTATACTTCCAGATTGAACGATGAAGAAGTGAAAACCGCAATGAAGCTGGCCGTTTCCCTGGTGACGCAGAAAGCGGCGGCCATCGGCGCCATCGCTGTGCTGGCGCGGCGCTATCTGGGCTGCTATGACCGCGATCAGTATGTTGGCAGCCAGTTCTATGTGTATATCTCAAAATCCAAAAACGGACAGCAGTATCTGGATTCAATGGGAGGCGCCGCGGTGACTTCCCACAAAGAGCAATATACGGGGGCTGTTTTCCTCGTAGAACACGCGGCGATGCGCACAGCAGCGCCGCAGAAGGAGGATGAATTTTATGAATGACCGTACTCTGGTAAAATTACGATGCAATAAGGAAATGTTGGATATTCGGACTGTATCCTGGACCCGAAAATCCCCCTACAGTTTTTCCATTTTGAGAAGCGAACTCCAGCAGCTGGAGCAACGGCCACAAAACCGGCTGATTTCCGGTGACTGCGGTTCCTTTGCCGTCCTGCGGCTGACGCAGAGGCCAGGTGACATGAAGATGCTGGAGATCCGGTTCACCTGGCTTCAGGAGATCGGCGCCGGTAAAGTACACGGCTGGCAGGAGAATATTCGGCTACCCTATGAGCCGTTCCATGTCTTTGTGGAAAATGGCGAGGATATGGATGGCGCAGAGTGGCACCACCTTTCCGTCCCGGAAATGCTCATGCCTCGTTATGAGTTCCACAGCCGGAAAAATCTCCATGAGGTTGCCCGGAGGCCCGTTCTCCGGCGCAAGCTGGGACGAGTCCTGGGGCGGCATTTTCAGTGGCGCGGCACAGAAAAGATCGTCATTTATGATGACGGGCTGCCGTACAGCTTCTTCTTTGAAGAATACACGCCTTATGGCAGAGGGATCTGCGGCGGCATCATCCTGCATGGCGCCGAGGACTTGGCAAAGGCCCAGTACAGCGTACATACCTAAACAGTACGCTGATTTCGTGTAACAAGCGCAGCGCCGCCGGGCAGAGGGATTTTCCTTCTGCCCGGCGGTTTTCTTATGGATGGGATTCGACTTCCTGCTCTTATGCTATATCGGCCAGATATTTTGCTTGTTGGGGCATATCCCACCTATTTCTCTTCGTGTTCACAATTTCCATGTTTCAAAAAGTTGCTTTCGCTGATACAATTAAAGAAATAGCTGATTATGCGTTAAAAAGCAACGCCGCAATGGTTCGTTGCGGCGGTTCCCGCTTGTGTTGGTAGAAATAGGGCGTCTTATTTGCTATGATTTTCTCAAATCAAATAGCAGGAGGAAACAAAAATATGACCCTCGGAGAGAAAATACAAAAATTGAGAAAGCAGCGAGGACTTTCACAAGAGGCACTCGCTGAAAAGGTAACAGTTACACGACAGACGATTTCAAAATGGGAATTGGGACAATCGACCCCTGATTTGGATTTTATAGCCCAGCTCAGCGACATTTTCAATGTGTCCTCTGATTATCTTATTAAAGATGAAATGACCGAGCCGGATGAGTTACCATATAAGAAGCGCAATTATCGTTTGTCTGAAAGAGGCAAGCGCATTATTTTGGTAATCGTTTCTGCTGCAGCATTGATTGCTGGCTGCGTATGCCTGATCTGCGACTACTTTACTTCGGACAGGTTATCATGGTCATTGATTGTCGCTGTTTCCATCATCGCTGCATGGCTTATGTTACTTCCAAGTCTGATTTCCAGAACAAAGATCGTTTTGAAAACCTTAGTTGTAATCAGTGCTATCCCTATTCCACTATTGGCAATATTGTCCTTGCTTTTGCAAAAGTCAGTTATATTCACGCTGGGCATTTGCATAACGCTAATTGCGATTGCTGCAATCTGGGTAATATATGGAATTTTCCGCAAGTGCAAGAAAAATATGTGGAGAGCATTTGGTTTTGCCCTGTTGGTTTTGATCCCAGTGCCGATTGCGATTACCCATATTTCAGATTATTTTTTGCCACAAGTCCAGTTCGATTTTACATCTGACATATTCAACAGCGGGATTACCCTTGCACTTTCTCTTGTGTGCTTTGGGGTAGATTATTTGCTTTATCATAGGAAAGGGGATGCAGCAGACGAACAATGAAAACAGTTCTTTTACATGGATTAGGACAAACTGCACAAGACTGGAAAGAGGTAGTCTGTCAACTTTCAACTTCCAATGTTGAATGCCCGGAGCTTTTTTCTTCAACAGGAAATGAAATATCCTATTTCCGGATTTTGGCTGACTTGGAACGGCAGTATTCTAACGCTACAGAGCCGCTTCGTATCTGTGGCCTATCGTTTGGGGCACTGCTCGCCCTCGATTTTACTATTCGTCATGGGAATAAAGTAGATTCATTGATCTTAATCGGCGCACAATATAAAGTACCAACATTACTGATTGATTTTCAAAATTTCTTGTTCCGCTGCATGCCCAACAAGAGTTTTGAGAACATGGGACTATCAAAAAGGGATACGATTAAGCTATCTCACTCTATGCGGTCTTTGGATTTTACCTCACAATTAAACGGAATTACTTGCCCTGTCACTATTTTGTGCGGTGAAAAAGATAGTGCCAACCTAAAAGCATCGAAAAAGTTAAATGGACTACTTCCCCAAGCAACTTTGCAAATCATCCCCGGCGCAGGCCATGAGATTAGCAAAGATGCGCCAGAAGCTATTGCTACCATACTTAATAATTATACTGTTTAAGGAACCTGCACCGACCTATGATAAAGCAGCGCCGCCCCGGTAGAGCCGGGACGGCGCTGTTCTGTTATTTTGGTGTGAAGCGGTAGCCGTGGCCCCGCACCGTTTCGATGATACCGGCGCCCAGCTTACGGCGGAGCTTGTAGACCATGCTGGAGATTCCCGTCCAACTTGCGTCATAGGTGTCCGCGGCAACAGCCTCGTAGATCTGGCGGGCGGAGAACACCTGCCCTGGCCGGCGGGCCAGCAGGAGCAGAATGTCGAACTCCATCGGCGTCAGCTCCACCGCCTGGCCGGACCGCCATACCAGCCTGCGCTGCGGGTCGATTTGCAGAGAGCCAAAGAGCAGCGGGGCATCTGCGGAGGCGGTCACTGTGGAGAAGTTCGCAACAGAAGCAAGAGCCGTCACAGTGTTTGCAAAGATGGCGTCCTCGTCGTCGCTGAAGGATAGAATTATAAATTTCCCAATTTTCCCCCACCTCCTAATTTTTGCTCGAATAATTTACAATCACTTATTTGACTTAGCATTATATAGACCCATTAGCCACAGATACACTTCATCCAATGAGCCGCGATTGATGCTATATATCCTCCGTTTTTCTACTTGACGACAGCAAATTAAGCCACTCCTTTGCAACAGAGAAAGATGATAAGAAATCGAGGCAGGTGTTATCTGAAAATATCCTGCAATCTCTCCGGCAGAGTGCGGTTTTTGGCTTAACCGCATTAGAATTTCTCGTCTGGTTGGATTTGATAACGCATGGAATTTTTTGTCCAGTGCATTTTCGCGTTCATTCTTCATAATGTATCTCCATTATTCCCGATAACAAAATATTACCATTATGGGAATATTAAGTCAAGAGAAAACGCCCTGTGCATATAGGGCGTTTTTCTCTATTCATCCGCCTTATGTTCCGGGGAGATAATCAATCCAACCGTTCTTAATCTGCGACCCGGCTCTGGTTTATTATCTTGAAGTGGATATAAGATTTGAGCAATATCCGATACCACTTTTTCCAGTTCCTCATCTGTCAAATAAACATGAGAAAGGCTAAGACCAGACCGATCCCTTTTTATGTCAATTCCCGGTGTGTCGCAGTATTCTTGAAAAATCTTGGCGAAGGTCAAAAAATACTGAAAGAACATCTGCATATAAATGGCACCGGAATTTTCTCCGAGAACTGATGGAGGATCAGACGGGTCAAAAGTTAATGCGTAAGTCTTTTCAACTGTTCCGCGTATTGGTGTTTCATTAACGATTTTCAATAGTCCATCATCGGTCATTCGTTTCAAATTACGATATAGTGTAGTTTGAGGAATATCTGAGCATTTTTCAGCCAAATACTTTGCGGTAACTTCCCCTCGACGCATTATTTCTATCAGCAGGCGGCTCTTGGCCGGATTTGAAATACATTCCA
>ENA-OPBW01000756-OPBW01000756.1-human-gut-metagenome-genome-assembly--contig:-NODE-756-length-22379-cov-4.062310_pt1 | contig 22379 bp, 18 predicted proteins | sample MGYA00241070_ERZ501456 | MGnify/ENA primary metagenome ERZ501456 (study PRJEB25962, sample SAMEA2042624) | human gut metagenome | biome: human gut; feature: human-associated habitat; material: faeces...
AGTTTGTGACAGCATTGAAGACGGTGTAGAAGTAATTGATAACAATGTAAAAGAAAATACCGTAACTGCCGAAAAGGTAAATTCAGCCAAGAAAGATAAAAAGGTTGAAATAAAGAATGAACTTATTTATATTATTACAGCGGCTGTGCTTGGTGTAGCGGCTTTCGGTCTTGAACTTACTGTATTTCCTGATGCTGAATTCGGTACTGTAGGTTGGTTTGTTCTACTCGGACTAAGCCTTGTTGCCACTGTTTTGTCAGGTTGGAGAACATTTATTAAAGGCGTAAAATCGGTGTTTAAATTAGAGATAGATGAAACTACATTGCTTACAATTGCTGTTATTGCGGCATTTGCGTTAGGCGAGTTTGTAGAGGCGGCTATGGTTACTATTCTCTTTGCAGTCGGCGAAATTGTAGAAGAGAAAGCAGTATCTGCATCGAGAAGTGATATTGCAAAACTTGCGCAGATTCGTCCCGATAATGCAACCGTACTTATAAACGGCAAGGAAGTTGTAAAAGCCGCCGAGGATGTTAAAATAGGCAGTACAATTGTAGTTAAACCACACGAAAGAGTACCGCTTGATGGTGTTATTACTAAAGGAAATACTACTCTTGATACTTCGGCGCTTACAGGTGAGAGTGTTCCTGTCGATGCAGAGGCAGGCAGTGAAGTTATGAGCGGTATGATTAACGGCAATTCTCTTATAGAAATAAAAACTACTAAGGAATTTGGCGACAGTACAGCGGCAAGAATTATTAAACTTGTTGAAGATGCAGCCGCTACAAAGGGACAGAGTGAAAAGCTTATCAGCCGTTTTGCAGCTGTTTACACACCGATTATTATACTTATTTCTATTGTAGTTGCTATTGTTCCTCCGCTTGTGGGGCTTGGCAGTTTCAGCACATGGATTTATCGTGCTTTGGTTTGTCTTGTTGCATCTTGCCCTTGTGCAATCGTAATTTCGGTTCCGCTTTCTTATTATTCGGGCCTTGGCGCATCATCAAAAATCAGCGTTCTTATTAAGGGCGGCAAGTATATCGAAGCTCTTGCAAAGGCTGACGCATTTGTATTTGACAAGACAGGTACACTTACAACAGGTGAGCTTTCTGTAAACAAAGTTTTTGCTTACGGCAATCATACTTCATCTGAAATTATTGCACTTGCAGCCGCTTGTGAACGATATTCTTCACATCCGATTGCTATGGCAATAAAAAATAAGGCAGAAAAGGAAAACTTACCTGAACTTTCAGGTTACAGCGAAAAGGCGGGACAGGGAGTTACAGCTGTATATAACGGCAAAGCTCTTGTATGCGGCGGCACAAAGGTTTTAAGCGATAAACAAAAGGTAAATGCAGAAAAAACCGCATCTGTATATGTAATCTACGATGGTGAATTAATCGGTGCAATCTCTGTTAGCGATACATTAAGACCGGAGGCAAAGAGTGTAATTGCAGAGTTAAGAAAACTCGGTGTTAAAGACAGTGTAATGCTTACGGGTGATAAAAAAGAAAATGCAATGGATATTGCAAATGAACTTAAACTTGATTCTTATTCGGCAGAGCTTATGCCGTCAGATAAACTTGAAAAACTTATAGATATAAAGAAAACTCATAAGTCTGTATGCTTTATCGGTGACGGTATCAATGATGCCCCTGTTCTTACTGCGAGCGATTGCGGTTTTGCAATGGGATTCGGCAGTGAGGCTGCTATTGAGGCGGCAGATGCTGTGCTTGCGGCAGGTAATTTAAAACAGTTACCGTTGTCTGTCAGAATAGCAAAGAAAGTTGTTGCTACTGTAAAGACAAACATTACATTTGCACTTGGTGTAAAGACAATTGTAATTCTCCTTGCAATACTCGGTATCGCTCCGATGTGGTTGTCTGTAATAGCAGATACAGGCGTAAGCGTACTTTGCGTACTTTATGCTGCAAGACTTCTTCATACATTTGATAAAAAGTAATTTATAAATAGATAGATTTCCTCTCATAAAAACTACCGCATTCCGATTGGAGTGCGGTAGTTAATTGTTGTTTTTTTATTAAATTAATTGGAGTGAATTATTATTTTGCTTAAATCGTGCACTAAACCATAAATTACCCCAACTATTGACATTGAACCTTTTAACTTTGTGATAAACTAAGTTAAACCATAATTAAAAGGCTGTTCCGCAAGATAGGGAACAGCCTTTATTTAATTATAAGATTTTATCTCGGTTATTCATTTTGTAACATAAGGTCATAAGACTGTCACTTAGGTGTACATTTTCAACAAGGGTGTCGCTGTACTTTCTTGCAATGTCATAGTGACTGAAATTCCAATAGTTCTTTATGCCGTAGCCATAAAGTTTGTCAAGTACATTTTCTACACATACTCTCGGAATACACAAAAACGCTGTATTGATTTTGTTGTTTTGACAGAACTCGTCAAGCAGACTGTCGTGCATTATTGTAAGATTATTCAGCTTTTTGCCAACTTTTTCTTCGTTACAGTCAAAACAGGCGATGAGTTCAAAGCCGAGCTTTTCAAAGTTCATATGCTTGGCAACCGCTTTACCGAGGTTGCCGGCACCGATAAGTATAGCTTTATAATTATTGTTAAGACCAAGAATATTTTGTATTTCTTCCTTAAGCTGAGAAACACTGTAACCGTAGCCCTGTTGACCGAATCCACCAAAGCAGTTAAGATCCTGTCTTACCTGAGAAGCGGTTACATTCATAATTTCAGCCAGTTTTGTAGATGAAATTTTATCAATGTTTTGTTCGTTAAGCTCAGACAAGAAACGATAATATCTGGGCAGTCTTCTGATTACAGACATTGAAATGTTGTCATTTCTGGACATTGTACTTTAACCTTACTCCTTTAACCGAATTGTGTTTGCTTATGCAAGTGAAGCGGCAAGATGCTCGTTTATTGCAAGCAAGAAATCTTCTGAATTAACCTTTTTCTTGTTTTCAAGAGTTGAAATAGCATAAAGGTCGCCTGTCATAATGCCGTCTTCAATAGTGTCGATAGTAGCTTTCTCAAGCTTGTCCGCAAAGTTCATAAGTTCAGGAAGATTATCAAGCTCGCCGCGCTTTCTGAGAGCGCCTGTCCAAGCAAAGAGAGTTGCAACAGAGTTTGTGGAAGTTTCCTCGCCCTTAAGATACTTATAATAATGGCGCTGAACTGTACCGTGTGCAGCTTCATACTCATAAACACCGTCAGGTGAAACAAGTACGCTTGTCATCATAGCAAGTGAGCCGAAAGCAGTAGCAATCATATCGCTCATTACATCGCCGTCATAGTTTTTGCAAGCCCACATATAGCCGCCCTCACTTCTGATAACTCTTGCTACAGCATCATCAATAAGTGTGTAGAAATATGTAATGCCTGCCTGCTCAAATTTCTCTTTGTATTCATTCTCAAAGATTTCAGCAAAAAGATCCTTAAATCTGTGGTCGTACTTCTTGCTGATTGTATCTTTTGTAGCAAACCATACATCAAGTTTCTGGTCGAGTGCATAGTTAAAACATGAACGGGCAAATGAAGAAATACTCTTGTCAAGGTTGTGCATACCCTGAATGATACCGTCTGTCTTGAAATCAAAGATTGTACTTCTTTCTTCTGTACCGTCAGGCTTGGTAACGCAAAGTTCAGCCTTGCTGCCTGCCTTAACAACCATTTCTGTATTTTTGTAAACATCACCGTAAGCGTGACGGGCAATACAGATTGGCTTTTTCCATGTAGGAATGTATGGAGTGATACCCTTTACAAGGATAGGACTTCTGAATACTGTACCGTCAAGGATAGCACGGATTGTGCCATTTGGTGATTTCCACATCTGCTTGAGATTGTACTCGTCCATTCTTGCAGCGTTTGGTGTGATTGTAGCACACTTTACGGCAACGCCGTATTTCTTTGTAGCCTCTGCACTGTCAACAGTAACCTGGTCATCTGTTTTGTTTCTGTTTTCAAGACCGAGGTCATAATACTCGCTCTTTAAATCAATGTATGGGTAAATAAGAATGTCTTTGATTTTCTGCCAAAGAACTCTTGTCATTTCGTCGCCATCCATCTCAACGATGGGGGTGGTCATTTTAATTTTATCCATTAGTTGTTCTCCTTTGTATAGTCAAGCAAACCGCCTGCAAGAATGATTGCTCTTGTTCTGTCTGAAAGCTCACAGTCGGCAATAACGGTTTCGCCTGTTGTTTTGTTTACAACCGTTACGGCAGAGCCGTCTGCAATTTCTTTCTTAACATTCGGAAGCTCAAGCATATCACCAAGTTTAATTTTATCGTAATCTGCAGGATTTTGGAAAGTAAGTGGAAGAATACCTGCGTTAATGAGGTTACTCTTATGAATTCTTGCAAAACTCTTTACAAGAACTGCCTTAACGCCGAGGAAGAGCGGAGCGAGTGCTGCGTGCTCTCTTGATGAACCCTGACCGTAGTTTTCGCCGCCTACGATAATGCTCTTGCCGAGAGTTTTTGCTCTTTCAGGAAATTCCTTATCGCATACTGTAAAGCAGTGCTGTGAAATAGCAGGAATATTTGAACGGAGCGGAAGAATCTTTGCACCGGCAGGCATAATGTGGTCGGTTGTAATGTTGTCGCCAACCTTAAGTGAGCAAGATGCCTCTATAGAATCTGTAAGAGGGCTTGTCTTAGGATATTCCTTAATGTTTGGTCCTCTTAAGATTTCAACATTGTCCATTTCCTCAACAGGAGCAGGAGCAATAACCATATTATCATTGATAAGGAACTTCTCGGGAAGTTCAATTTCTGCGGCAGGACCAAGTTTTCTTGGGTCTGTAAATACACCTGCAAGTGCCGAAACAGCAGCTGTTTCAGGAGATACGAGGTAAATCTGACCGTCAGCTGTACCGCTTCTGCCCTCAAAGTTACGGTTGAAAGTACGGAGTGAAATACCCTTGCTGTTAGGTGACTGTCCCATACCGATACATGGACCGCAGGCACTTTCAAGAATTCTTGCGCCGGCAGCAATCATATCGGCAAGTGCGCCGTTCATAGCAAGCATATTAAATACCTGCTTACTGCCCGGAGCAATAGCAAGTGAAACGCCGTCTGCAACTGTTTTGCCCTTTAAGATATGGGCAACTCTCATAAGGTCAAGATAACTTGAGTTTGTGCAAGAACCGATACATACCTGGTCAATCTTCTGACCCTCAAGCTCGCTGATCGGTTTAACATTATCAGGTGAATGTGGACAAGCGGCGAGCGGTTCAAGCTCCGAAAGGTTAATTTCAATAACCTCATCGTAAACTGCGTCTGCGTCTGCGCTTAACTCTGTATAATCTTCTTCTCTGCCTTGAGCTTTAAGGAATTCTCTTGTGATTTCATCAGAAGGGAATACGGATGTTGTAGCGCCGAGCTCAGCACCCATATTTGTAATTGTAGCACGCTCCGGAACTGTAAGTGTTTTGACACCTTCGCCGCCGTACTCAACAATTTTGCCGACGCCGCCCTTAACGCTCATAACTCTTAATACTGCAAGAATAATATCCTTTGCAGAAACCCATGGGCTGAGTTTACCCGTAAGATTAACTCTTACCATCTTAGGCATTGTGATGTAATATGCACCGCCGCCCATAGCAACAGCAACATCAAGACCGCCTGCACCGATAGCAAGCATTCCGATACCGCCGCCTGTAGGTGTGTGGCTGTCGGAACCGATTAATGTTTTGCCCGGCTTACCGAATCTTTCAAGGTGTACCTGGTGGCAAATACCGTTGCCCGGTCTTGAAAAATAAATGCCGTGCTTTTTACATACAGACTGAATAAATCTGTGGTCGTCGGCATTTTCAAAACCTGTCTGCAATGTGTTGTGGTCTATATATGCAACGCTCTTTTCGGTTTTGACTCTCGGAATACCCATAGCCTCGTATTCTATGTAAGCCATTGTGCCTGTTGCGTCCTGTGTAAGAGTCTGGTCAATGCGTAAGCCGATGTCGTTGCCGACAACCATTTCGCCGCATACCAAATGCTCTTTAATAATTTTCTGTGCAATTGTGTAGCCCATTTGATTACCTCCGCAAAAAGTATTTTGTGGTATTTGCATTATTAAAAGCAATAACCCGTGTACATTAATTGCCCATTATAAGGCAATTATTAGTATCTATTATATAACATTTTTCTTCTTATGTAAAGTAAAAATGGATGTAAATACGAAAATTTGCGATTTTGGCACTATCTGTTGTTTATTTTAAAAAATAAATTGAATTTTCAACATTTAGGTGATATAATAAAAAAGTATGTGTAGGATATTTGAACTTAGATTCTTATAGGGGGATAATTTTATGGAAACAAGAGAAAATTTGAGAAATATAGCTATTATCGCTCATGTTGACCACGGTAAAACAACTCTCGTTGACCAGCTCTTAAAACAGAGCGGTATTTTCAGAGCAAATGAGACTGTGGCTGAAAGAGTAATGGATTCTAACGACCTTGAAAGAGAGAGAGGCATTACAATCCTTTCTAAAAACACCGCTGTAATGTACAACGGCATTAAGATTAATATTGTTGACACCCCCGGTCATGCCGACTTTGGCGGTGAGGTTGAGCGTATACTTATGATGGTAGACGGCGTTGTACTTCTTGTAGACGCTTTCGAGGGTTGTATGCCGCAGACAAGATTCGTTCTTAAAAAGGCTTTGGGCCTTGGCAAAAAGCCTTTGGTTGTAGTCAATAAAATTGACCGTCCGGGTGCAAGACCCGAAGAAGTTGTTGACGAAGTTCTCGACCTATTTATCGAGCTTGGCGCTGACGAAGACCAGCTTGAATTCCCTGTAGTATATGCATCGGGTCGTGACGGCTACGCAAGCCTTGATCCGCATCAGCCCGGTACAGATATGAAACCTCTTTTTGAGGCTATTATAAATGAAATTCCTGCTCCGCAGGGAGATGCAGATGGCGGACTTCAGATTCTTATTTCAAATATAGATTCAGATCCGTTTGTGGGCAGAATAGGTGTAGGCAGAGTTGAGAGAGGCACTGTAAAAACAGGTCAGAGCGTTGCAATCTGTCATACAGACGGCAATGTAACAAAGAACGCAAGAATCGGTAAGATTTATCAGTATGAGGGACTTAAGAGAGTTGAGAGCGAAACTGCTGAAATGGGTGATCTTATCTGCGTAAGCGGTATTCAGGATATTAATATCGGTGAAACAATTTGCGACCCTGAAAATATTGAACAGCTCCCGTTTGTTAAGATTGACGAACCGACCGTATCAATGAACTTTATTGTAAATAACTCTCCGTTTGCCGGCAGAGAGGGTAAGTATGTTACATCAAGAAATCTTCGTGACAGACTTTTCAAGGAAATTGAAACCAATGTTGCGTTAAGAGTAGAAGAAACAGACAGTGCGGATACATTTAAAGTATCGGGCAGAGGCGAGCTTCACCTTTCAATTCTTATTGAAACAATGCGCCGCCAGAATTATGAGTTCCAGGTATCTCGTCCACAGGTTATTACAAAGATGATTGACGGCAAGTTGAATGAGCCTATGGAAATGCTCATTATTGAAGTACCTGACGCTTATGTAGGTGCAGTTATGGAAAAACTCGGTTCAAGAAAAGCTGAACTTATTAATATGGGCACCCGTGAGGGCGGTTCTACTCACATTGAGTTCCGTATTCCGTCAAGAGGTCTTATGGGTTACCGTCCCGAATTCCTTACAGATACAAACGGTAACGGTATTATGAACCATGTGTTTGACGGATATGAGCCGTACAAGGGTGAAATCGTAACCCGTCATCAGGGTTCGCTTATCGCTTTTGAAACAGGCGAAACAGTAACTTACGGTTTGTATGCGGCACAGGAGAGAGGCAGACTCTTTGTCGGCCCGGGTGTTCCTGTATATGAGGGTATGATTGTAGGCGCAAGCCCTAAGTCAGAAGATATTACGGTTAATGTATGTAAGAAAAAGCATATCACAAATACCCGTGCTTCAGGTTCTGATGATGCACTTAAACTTACACCGCCGTCAATTCTTTCGCTTGAGCAGTGTCTTGAGTTTATTGCAGATGATGAGCTTGTAGAGGTTACTCCCGAAAATATCCGTATGCGTAAGCGTATTCTTTCTAAGGAACAGAGAATGAAACAGGCATTCCATAAAAAATAATGAGTTTTGTAGTATTAGACCTTGAATGGAACGGCTCATACAGCAGCAAAGAACACAGATTTGTAAATGAGATAATTGAGTTCGGGGCAGTTAAAACTGACGAAAATCTGAATATTATTGACAGATTTGAAATGCTTATTTCTCCGCAGATAGGCAAAAAACTTTGTTCAAAGGTTAAAAAGCTAACCAAAATCACCAACGAAGAATTAAGAGAAAACGGCTGTACATTTATGCACGCTGTTTCTGAATTTAAAAAATTCTGCGGCGATTGCGTTTTGGTGACATGGGGTACAAGCGACATTCTTGCATTGATTGAGAATTATATGTACTATGCTCACAGGCCCGAGCTGCCTTTTCTCACAAGCTATTGCAATGTGCAGGATTATTGTGAAAAATGTCTTTCCGTAAATGATAAATCTTCTCAACTCGGATTATCCGTATGCGCAGATATGCTCGCAATTAACTTTGATGTTGAAGAACAGCACCGTGCATATGCCGACGCAGAGCTTACATTAAAGTGTATGAAACATTTTGTCGAGGATTATCCGATAGACGATTTTATCAAAGATGCAACGGCTCACGAATTTTATGACAGACTGCTGTATAAAAATCATTTTATTACAGATATTAATAATCCGGAGATTGATAAACGCAGTATGCGCTTTAATTGCGATGCTTGCGGAAGGCAGGCTGCAAGACAGGCAAATTGGAAAGTAAAAAACAAAAGTTTTGTTGCTCCCTTTTTGTGTAAAAAGTGCGGAAGAAAGTTTACGGGTAAAGTTTCCTTTAAAAAGAAATATGACGGAGTTACCGTCAGAAAGCGTATAGTCGAGTATGTTGAAAAGCCTGTTGACGAAAACAGCGAAAATAAGGCTTAGTATAATAATACCTTCTATACATATATCAGCATATAGAAAAACCAATGCCGAACGGTCAGACTAAGACTGTTCGGCATTTTTAAGAATAGAATGTGAATTTGGTTTCATTGTTATTTCAATTTATTTCATATTTATTTCAAAACGAGTTCATATAGTTTTCACTTGGCAAAATTATTATATATACATCGTAAGAGATACGAAAGACACAGCATTTAAGGAGGACTAAAAAATGCTTGATAATAAAAATCCAAATGAATTCAATGATATTTATTCAGGTAATGCTGAAAATACACCTGAAAGCAACACAGACATTTCGCAGAAGAATGCAGAGGCTTCATATGAATGGAATTCCGATAAAAGCGACAACAAGTCAGACAGCACAGAATACCATTATTCATATGTAAACGGCAATAATAAAGACGCTTCGCATAATCCTAACAGATATAACGAGCCTACTCAATATTCTTCACAGAATACAAGTTCGGGATACAGCAATAATTACCAAAATCCAAATACAAACGCTTATGATAATTACCAATCAAACGGTTACACTGCACAGAACCAACAGTCACAGAATGTATATAATTCTCAACCGTACGGTACTGCTCCCAATCATTCGGCAAACGCAAAACCGCCTAAGGCTAAAAAGCCTAAAAAGCAGAGAAAACCAATATCAAGAGGCGGTATTGCAATAGCACTTGCAGTTACAATGGTGTTCTCTTGCGGACTTGGCTTTGGCGGCGGTTATTTTGCAAATAAGGTAAATACCAGTACAAGCGGCAGTTTAAATATTACCAAAACAAGCAACAGTGGCGCAACCACAACTGCTTCAAGTACATCTAAGGCAAATTCAACCTCTGAAATTGTTAAAAAGACAGCCGACAGTGTTGTTGAAATTTCAACAGAAAGCGTTGTAACGGGTTCATTTGCTCAACAGTATGTTCAGCAGGGTGCAGGTTCAGGCGTTATTATTTCTCAAGACGGTTATATTCTTACAAATAACCATGTAATTAACGGAGCAAATTCTGTTAAGGTAAGACTTAGAGATGGCACAGAGTACGATGCAACAATCATAGGCAGTGATTCAGATAATGATATTGCTTTGTTAAAGGTTAGTGCAACAGGACTTTCGCCTGCAACTTTCGGTGACAGCAACAGTCTTGCGGTAGGTGACTATGTAGTTGCTATCGGCAACCCACTCGGTGAACTTGGCGGTACAGTTACAGACGGTATCATCAGTGCACTTGCAAGAAAGGTTACTATTGAAGATACACAAATGACACTTTTGCAGACAAATGCACAGGTAAACCCGGGTAATTCCGGCGGCGGACTTTTTAATGCAAACGGTGAACTTGTCGGTATCGTAAACGCAAAGCAGAGTGCAACCGAAGTTGAGGGTATTGCTTTTGCTATTCCGATTAACAATGTACTTGATATTTTAAGTGACCTTAAAGAATACGGTTATGTAACAGGTAAGGTTGATCTTGGTATTGACTTTACAGATATTACTTCTGACGAAACAGCTTTCTATTACGGTGTAAATCAGACAGGTTGCTATGTTCTTTCTGTTGATTCCGGTTCAAATGCCGAAAAAGCAGGAGTTACAAGAGGTGACCTTGTAACAAAGGTAAACGATACAGATGTTTCTTCGTCATCGGACATTACTACTGCACTTGAAAAAGCAGAAGTAGGCGATACAGTTACATTTACTGTAAGCCGCAGAGGAACAAGTAAGACAATTTCATTTGTACTTGAAGAATATATACCTGCGGTAAGCAATTCTCAAATCACTAACGGCTCACAAAAGAGTACTACTCCGACATCAGACAGCGAAAATTCAACCGGTGACGACTCTATTTGGTCACAGATGTTTGGATGGTAATGCTGCTGTTTATATATAAATAATTCATTCTAATCTCTCCATACACAACAGCCGATGCGTTTTGCACCGGCTGTTGTGCTGTTTAGCGGTTTTGCAAAAATAATAGGGCAGACAAAGCGTCAGCCCTATTATGGTTTAGTGTATTAAATTGCGGTTGCAAAAAGTATTTGTGGGCTTTGCCCACACTCACAACCTTTGAAAAGGTTGATCAAACTTTTATAAATGTTTTTCTAATGGATTATGCTAAATAATAAAATTTACTGTTTCGGAATAGGTTTTGCCAATTTCATAGCATCGTTTGTTCCAAAAGTACGACGAATAACAGTTTCAATGTATTTCTTAATAAGTGTTTCATCATCAACTATTGTAAAGAATCGTAAAACCTGTGTTTGATTAAACCATACTATTTTCATTGGTGCTTTTAAAGTTTTGCTTATTCCGGCAACAGAAAGACTTGCCGCTTCGTTTTTTAATTCTTCTGTTTCACTGCATTTGCAGTTGCTCTTTTTGTATAATTCTGTAATATCGGTATCTTCTGAGTCAATAAAACCGCTCGTTACTTGTGATATATTTTCCAAGTCAGCGGCTGCCATATAATCAGCCGAGCTAATCATATAATCCCATCCATAGCCCTGCGCTGCCAAAAGCACATCATATTGATGCCAAGGCCCTGATTGAATATGCTTTATATCTCTGATATAAGTTACATCATCAATGTATTCTTCGTTATTTTTCTTTTTGAATTTATCAAACAGTCCCATATTATTCTCCTTTATTACAGAAAAGATTTAGTAATAATAAGTCTAAAAATAAGTCTAAAAATTACCATACTTGTAAAACAAAAAACAGACTAACAAGAAAGTTAATCTGTTTTTTATGGTGCGAGTGACTTAGTTAAAAAATAAGTAAACTTTCTGCCTCGTTTGATGCGGCTTGCAAAAATTATAAATATCATCAACGCTCTCCCTAAAAACAGTCCACAGGACTGTTTTCTTAACGGTCGCCTTCAAGTCCCGTTATCAATTTGCTTGTAAAACAAAAAACAGACTAACAAGAAAGTTAATCTGTTTTTATGGTGCGAGTGACGGGACTTGAACCCGTACGTCGTGAAACACACGCCCCTCAAACGTGCCTGTCTGCCTATTCCAGCACACTCGCTAATATTAAGTTTTTGTATTGAGATTGTTTCCTCTCAATCAACGAGTGTTATTATACCACCGTAATTTACAAATGTCAACACTTTTTTTGAAAAAATACATTTCAGAAGCAATAAATTTGCAATTTGTATTTTTATGTGTTATAATAAAAATGTTGTGATGTTGAAAAACATCAGTAAATAACAGAATAAAAGGTATTGTGAAGGAGAAAATATGAATAAAAAAATAAGTAAATTTGTTTCTTGTGTTCTTGCTGTAACTTTGTTTATGAGCCTTCTTACTGTTACCGCTTTTGCGGCAGAAAGTAATTATGATTTGAACGGCGACGGAAAGGTATCAGTATCTGATGTAACCGCTTTGCAGTTAAGAATTTCGGGGAACAGAAGTAATTGGACCGATGCATATGAAAAGCGTGCGGATATTAACGGTGACGGCAAAATTGATATTAATGATGTAACCGCTTTGCAAAATATTCTTATGAATGCGTCAAGCGGAGGTACAAGCAGCGGAGCAAGTGCAGCTAATTCATTTTTAATTAAATTACCGTCAAATAAAATTGACAGCAGTTATAAGGGAAGAACATATAAACTTTCCGATAAAGAAAGGGCTTACATAGAAAAAATTGTAATGGGTGAGTTCGGTACTTCTTATGCAGGTTCTGTATTTATTGCACAGTGTATAAGAGATGCTCTTGTTTACGGATATTGCAAAAATCCTATGGATTTAAGAAAATCATCTGCCAACGGCGGTATGGGGTATGACGGATACAGAGAAAATGTAAACGCAAACGCTAAAAATGCCGTGTCATATGTTTTTGATAATGGCGGTAACGCTGTTCAACACCGTATACTTGTAATGTGTACAGATGAGTATTATAACGCTTATCCGAACAATTGGCATTCAACTCAAAATTACATAACAAAATACGAAAATGTACTGTTCTTTGACTATTGGAACTGATTTTTACCGCTGACCGAGAGGTTGGCGGTATTTTTATGCAACTTAACCTTTGTATTCTGCATTTTACCTAAAAATACTTTAAATTGAATACAATTTCTGCTATTCTATAAATGTACTTAATAAATGAATTTAACTTCACAGAGGGAATATATGAAGATAAAGATAATTAAAGACAGCACGGTTACCGAAACCGAGATTACGGTTAAATGTGCGGCTGTTGACGAGAATTTAAAAAGACTGCTTGACGAGCTTGAACATAACAATGCAAAGCTGACAGGCAGAATTGATGATAAAACATTTCTTATATCCGCTGAAATGATTTATTACATAGAAAGCGTTGATGAAAAGACATTTATTTATTCTCAAAATAATGTGTATGAAACCGATTACAAACTCTATCAGACAGAACAGCTTTTACCGCAATCCGATTTTGTAAGGATAAGTAAAAATTGTATTCTTAATATAAGCAAACTTACGAGTGTAAAGCCATTGCTTAACGGAAAAATGGAAGTACATATGAATAACGGAGAAGTTCAGATTGTAAACAGACATTATTTAAAAGATTTTAAAAGTAAATTCGGACTGTAAAGGGGATAGAACAATGAATAAATTAAGTCAGTTTTTTTCTGTTTTTGTAAATTCATTTGCTTGGCAAACACTTATACTTGCTTTGCTTAATGTATTTTTAGGCAGCGGTTTTGTTTTTAATGCATACAGCGTGATTCAATGCTTTATTGTCGCATTGGTTATTTCTGTATTAATGTTTGTGACCGACATGATATTGTCAAAGGGTTTTAAACTCAAACTTAGTTTGTTGACTGTAAGCATAATAGATATTTTAGAAGTTTTTGCCGTGGTTATGGTAGTAGGCGGAGCAATATTCGGTTGGTTTGATTTTGTAATGTCAGACTTGCTGATTGCGGCAGGTGTAATTATTGCGGTATTTTTGATAGTGTTTACAATTCATATGTTGAGAATGAAAGCAGATTCAAATACGATTAATAAAATATTAAAGGAGAGAAACAGCAATGAAAAAAGCAATAGTAATTGAAAATTTAACAAAGACTTACGGCGATTTAAAGGCTGTTGACAATATTAGTTTTTATGTTGAAGAAGGCAGTCTGTTTGCATTTTTAGGGCCGAACGGAGCGGGAAAGTCAACCACCATAAGTATATTGAATACTTTTTTAAAGCCTGACGGCGGCAGAGTTGAAATCGGCGGAAGAATACTCGGAAAAGAAGATTCAAAAATAAGAGCCGAAATCGGTGCGGTATTTCAGGAAAGTTTGCTTGACCCGTTGCTTACCGTAAAAGAAAACCTCTCAATACGAGGCAGTTTTTACGGATTAAAAGGTAAAAGTTTGAAAAATGCAGTTGCCGATGCTATCGAAAAATCGGGTTCAACCGATTTTATGAACAGACCGTACGGTAAACTTTCGGGTGGTCAGCGCAGAAGAGCAGATATTGCAAGAGCATTGATTAATACACCTAAAATATTATTTCTTGACGAACCGACTACTGGACTTGACCCGCAAACAAGACTTTCAGTATGGGAAACCGTAAGTAATTTACGAAAAGAATACGGAATGACGGTTTTTCTTACCACTCATTATCTTGAAGAAGCAGAGAACGCAGGATATGTTGTAATTATGGATTCGGGTAAAATTGCGGCGCAAGGAACTCCCGTTGAACTTAAAAGCAAATATGTTTCGGATATGCTTACAATATACCATAAAGGCAGTACAATGGCGGATATTGAAAGGATACTGAAGTCAAAAAATATGAAATACACATTTACGAAAGAAACCGTGAAAATTCCCGTTAAGTCAACTTTTGCAGCTTTGCCGATAGTCAATGAGCTAAAGGATTACATATTTGATTTTGAAGTTCAGAAGGGTAAAATGGATGATTTATTTGTAGCTGTTACAGGAAAGGAGATAAAGTAATGCTTGCTTTGGTAAAAAGAAATATTAAAATATATTTCAGAAATAAGGGCGCTTGGCTTGCATCTTTGCTTACGGTGTTTATAATCGTCGGCTTGTATGCGCTTTTCCTCGGAGATCAACTTTCAAAAGGTTTTGAGGGTATAGGACTTGACAGTCCAAGACTTCTTACAGACGGTTGGATAATGGCAGGTATTATTTCTATTATGCCGCTTTCAATATCTCTCGGTGCGGTATCAATAGTAAGCGACAGGTCAAAAGGACTTTTTAAAGACTTTTACTGTTCACCTGTAAGCCGCAGCAGAATAACTCTCGGATATATTTTAAGTCTTGCTTTGATTTCGTTTTTTATTACATTGATAGGTTTTATTCTCGGTGAAATATACATAGTTGTAAACGACGGAGAATTATTAAGCCTTTTGAATATGCTTAAGGTTGTCGGCATAATTGCAATTGACGACCTTGCGACAACTTCTATTGTTATGTTTATTGCAATGTTTATAACAACCGAGGGCGCATATACCGCCGTATGTACGGTTATAGGTACAATTTCCGGATTTATTACAGGTATTTATATTCCTGTAGGTTCGTTGCCTGATTCGGTTGCAACTGCAGTAAAATGTTTTCCGATTTCTCATGCGGGCAGTATGCTAAGACAGATTTTTACAGAGAGTGCAATTACCGAATGTACTAAATCTGTACCTGCCGAATTAAAACCTGATGTAATCAATCAGATTAATTCCGAGATGGGTATAATCTATTCGTTCGGCGACCATACGGTGACTGATTTTGAAAGCATAATTGTTCTTGTTGCAACCGCAGCGGTTTTCTTTGTACTGACAGCTTTTGCGGCAAGAAGAAAAAAGAAGTAATTTATTTTAAATAATATACATAATAGGGGCGTTGTTTACATACAATGCTCTTATTTTTTATATAAATGCTTTTATTTCTTTGAAAATTATGTTATACTAAACAATGTATATTAGATTGGAAAAACCAAATTATAGATTCGGAGATGATATGATGAATTCTATTGAAAGAAAAATTATTGCCGACGGTGTTGCTTTTAACAACATCAAGGTAAATAGATTTAAAACAATCAGAATGAGCATTAATCTGTATGTACCTTTAAATGTTGAGGATGCGGCACACAATGCTCTTTTGCGTGGATTGCTTACACGCTCATGCAAGGCTTACCCTGATTTTACTCAATTCAGCAAAAAGCTCAGCGCTCTTTACGGAACAGATATTGTATCAAGCGTAAAAAAGACAGGCGCTTATCAGGTGCTGACTTTTACAGCGGTTGGTATTGACGACAGATATGTGTTTACCGACGAAATCATTTCAGCGGAAATTTCAAAGCTTTTGTGTGAGGTTATCTTTAATCCTAACATTACCGACGGTAAATTTAATGATAATGATTTTGAGCAGGAACGCAGACAGTTGCTTGACGCTATTGATGCAGAGTTTAACGATAAGCGTGGCTATGCGATAAGCACAATGCTTTCAAATATGCTTAAAAACGAAACCTGCGGAATCAAGCGTTACGGCAGTGTTGAAGAAATCAAAAAGATTACTCCCGAAAGCCTTGTGGATGCGTGGAAAAAATTATTAAAAGACTCTGTTGTGGAAATTTTCTATATCGGTGACAGCGGTGCCGACAAAGCGGAAAAAGTATTTACAGACGCATACAGCAAGATTGACAGAACACCGTGCAAGGTTGATATGAGTTATGTCAAGAGTGCGGACGAAGTACAGCGTGTTGTTGAAGAAATGGATGTTTCACAGTCAAAACTTGTACTCGGTTTCCGTTCGGGTGTCGGCTGTACAGATACCGAAAAAGAGTGGATTGCAGGCAGACTTATGTGCGCTGTTCTCGGAGGTACCGCCAACTCAAAACTTTTTAACAATGTAAGAGAAAAGCAGAGCCTTTGCTACTACTGTGCGGCAAGCTACAATTTTATTAACGGTCTTATGATTGTTGACAGCGGCGTACTCAATGAAAATATTGAAAAAACCGAGAAAGCAATTCTCAAAGAAGTTGAAGATATGAAAAACGGCAATATCACCGACTTTGAAATTGAGGCTACAAAGCGTGCAATAGTAAACGGATTCCGTACATCCAACGATACCACAGCCGGTATAGACAACTGGTATTCTTCACAGTTTATAAATGACGGTTTTAACAGCATTGAAGAACTTGCGGCAAAATATAATGGAGTTACAAAGGAAGAAATTGTAGAGGCAGCCAAAAAGCTCACACTTGATACTGTATATGTTCTTAAAAATAAATAAACTGCGAAAGGAAGTGTGTTAAATGGATATTAAAGAAATAAAATCTGAAAGAGTTGCAGAAAAATATTATAAAATAAATCATCCGTCGGGACTTACAATTTATGTATATCCAAAAGAGGGATACAATTCGGCTTATGCTATTTTCGGTACACGCTACGGCAGTATTAATACAAAGTTTTCTGTAGATGACGGCGAAACAATTACCGTACCTGACGGTATAGCGCATTATCTTGAGCATAAACTTTTTGAAAGCGAAGACGGCGACGCATTTGTTCGTTATGCACAAACAGGTGCAAATGCCAATGCTTATACAAGTTTTGAAAAGACCTGCTATCTTTTTTCTTGTACAGAAAAATTTGATGAAAGTCTTGAAATTTTACTTGATTTTGTTCAGTCACCGTATTTTACTGCGCAGACCGTAGCTAAGGAACAGGGTATTATCGGTCAGGAAATCAAAATGTATGATGATGCACCTGACTGGCGAGTAATGTTCAATATGCTTGAAAATATGTATCACAATCACCCTGTAAAGATTGATATTGCAGGTACGGTTGAAAGTATTGCTGAAATTACAGCCGAAAAATTATACGAAGTGTATAATGTGTTCTACAACCTTAACAATATGGTGCTTTGCGTTTCGGGCAATGTTACTGTCGACAAGGTTTTAAAAACAGCCGACAGACTTTTGAAACCGAGTGAAAAACATACTATTCACAATGTATTTGAAAACGAGCCTTACGAAATTGTTAAGCCGTATGTAGAACAGGAATTTTCTGTTTCTATGCCTATATTTAATCTCGGATTTAAGGAAAAAGCGGATTGCGTAAAAGGCGACGCACAGGCGGCTCATACAGATATTTTGCTATTCCTTTTAGCGTCTGAAACAAGTGAATTGTATCGTAAATTGCTTGATGCAAACCTTATTAACAGCTCGTTCTCTTATGAACTGTTTGACGGCCCCGGTTACTGTTCGGTTATCTTTGGCGGTGAGTCAAGAGAACCGCAGAAAGCAGCGGAAATGATTAAGGATTATATTGTTAAACTTAAAGAAAACGGAATTGATAAGGAAGAGTTTGAAATTGCCAAAAAATCAATTTACGGCGATACAGTTGCATCTCTCAATTCTGTAGATACAATTTCAAATATTCTTGCCGACTACCATTTCAAAGGCAATAATATGTTTGACTATATTGATGAAATCGCAAACGCTACAATAGAAGATGTTACAAAGCGACTTGATTGTATGCTTGATGTAAATAACTGTACTTTGTCGGTTGTAAAGCCAATTCAGGACGGTGAAAAGTAATGGACTATAATGTTTCGTTTCCGGGACTTGGTCTTGAATTTACCGTAAATCCTGTTGCTTTTACCATTGGTAATTACCCGGTTTATTGGTACGGTATAATTATTGCGTCGGGACTTCTGCTTGCAGTGCTTTATGCCTATGTCAGTTCCAAACGATACAATGTTGACGGCAATAAGCTGATTAATTGTATTCTTGTGGGAATAATAACGGGTATTATTGGCGCAAGACTTTACTACTGCTTTTTTGAATGGGATTATTACGGCAAAAATCCGATTGAAATTCTCTATATAAACAACGGCGGTCTTGCAATTTACGGCGGCGTTATCGGTGCGCTTTTAGGCGGTCTTACGGTTGCAAAAATTCAAAAAATGAAAGTTATGCCGATTCTCGATATTGCTATGATGGGCTTTTTGCTCGGACAGGGAATAGGCAGATGGGGCAATTTTATGAATCAGGAGGCATTCGGCGCACCTACCGATTTACCGTGGGGAATGGTAAGTCAGGGTACAGACAATGTTGCGGTTCACCCGTGCTTTTTCTATGAATCGGTATGGTGTCTGCTCGGATTTGTGATTTTACATTTCTATGGTAAATACAGACAAAGATATGCAGGACAAATTTTCTTCTGCTATCTTGTGTGGTACGGCTTTGAAAGAATGATAGTAGAGGGACTCAGAACAGACAGCCTATATATGCACTTCCAAATTTTTGGCAATGCGGTGCGAGTATCTCAGCTTTTGTCGGCAGTTATATTTGTTGCGGGTATTGTAATGCTTTTAATAAACATAAAGAGAAAGGACAGTTTTTATGCAGATTATAGACGGAAAAAAGGTATCGGCTCAGGTAAAGCAAGAAGTAAAAAATGAAACCGAGCTTTTAAAGAAAGAATATTCGATTACACCGGGACTTGCCGTTGTAATCGTAGGTGACGACCCTGCGTCGAGAGTTTATGTAAATAATAAAAAGAAAGCCTGCGAACTTGTAGGATTTCATTCCGAGGAATATGCTTTGTCTGCGGAAACCACACAGGAAGAACTTTTAAGCCTTGTAAAAGAACTTAATGAGAAAAAAGATATAAACGGTATTCTTGTTCAGCTCCCATTGCCAAAGCATCTTGATGATAAGGCAGTAATTGAGGCAATAAATCCGCTCAAAGATGTTGATGCGTTCCATGCTGTAAATGTAGGTAAAATTATGCTCGGCGAGTATGATTTTCTCCCTTGCACACCTGCCGGCGTAATGGAGATGCTCCATTATTACAACATTGAAGTAAGCGGTAAAAATTGCGTGGTAATCGGCAGAAGCAACATTGTAGGCAAGCCGATGGCAATGCTTTTACTCCACGAAAACGGCACTGTAACAATTTGCCACAGCCGTACCAAAAATCTCGCAGAAATTTGCAGTAAGGCAGATATTCTTGTTGCAGCGGTAGGCAGACCGAAGTTTGTTACCGCCGATATGGTAAAGGAGGGCGCTGTTGTTATTGATGTAGGTATGGACAGAGATGGAAACGGCAAACTTTGCGGCGATGTTGACTTTGAAAATGTTAAGGACAAATGCTCATACATAACTCCTGTTCCGGGCGGTGTTGGTCCTATGACAATTGCAACACTTATGAAAAACACTGTAAAGGCTGCAAAAATTCAGAATAACCTGTAAAAATAAGGTTGACAACAAATTATATTTGTGTTATGCTATATAAGCCGCATATTGTGGGTTGTTAAATGAGTTATTCTCTACCTGCAGATAGCGAGACATATGTAAAGGTGGGTACTAAAATGTACGCAGTTATTCAGACAGGCGGTAAGCAGTACAAGGTAACAAACGATCAGGTTATCTTCGTTGAAAAGCTTAACGCAGAGGCAAACGATACAGTAACATTCGATGTTATTGCTGTTGGCACAGATGACGGCATTAAGGTTGGCACTCCTGTTGTTGAGGGTGCAAAGGTTACTGCAGAGGTATTAAAGAACGGTAAAGGCAAGAAAATCAGAGTTGCTACTTACAAGCCAAAGAAAGGCGAGAAGAGAGCAATGGGTCACAGACAGCCTTACACACAGGTTAAGATTACTTCAATCGAGATCTGAGAATGATTACGGTAACATTTTTTAAATCGGCTGATTATTTTAAAGGCTTTAAAATTTCGGGACATGCTGATTTTAATACCAGTGGGCCTGATATAGTGTGTGCAGGCGTAAGCTCTGCGGCAATTATGACAGCCAATACAATCACCGAGGTTCTGCATACGGATGCAGAGGTTACCGACAGCGACGGCTTTATTCATTTAAGCCTTAGCAGTGCAGAGGCAAAAGAAGCGTCTCATTTAATTGAGGGCTTATGGCTTCACTTATCTGCTTTACAAAAGCAGTACAAAAAGTATATTAAAGTTATTATTTCGGAGGTGTAAGGTAATGATTAAGGTAAATCTTCAGCTTTTCGCTCATAAAAAAGGTATGGGTTCTACAAAGAACGGCCGTGACAGTGAATCAAAGCGTCTTGGTGTAAAGCGTGCAGACGGACAGAAGGTTCTCGCAGGCAACATCCTTGTTAAGCAGAGAGGTACTCACATTCATCCAGGTAACAACGTAGGTATCGGTTCAGACGACACATTATTCGCAAAGATCGACGGCGTTGTAAAGTTTGAGCGTGTAGGCAAGGACAGAAAGCGTGCAAGCGTTTATCCTGTTGAGCAGTAATTTGCGCATTATCTTAGGGTGGATATTTATTATCCACCCTTTTTTGTTAGGTATTGATTTTTATTGTACTTTGAGGGTATAATAAAAATGGGTTTACAATTCATAATACTTAATTTTAAATCGTGATTTTCGGCAAATTTTGATAATGAATTAATCACGCATTATAAATTATGAATTAGAAATAAATTCGTCATTTGGAGGTTAGCAGAGATGTTTGTAGATACAGCGAAAATTTATATAAAAGCCGGTGACGGCGGTGACGGTGCGGTATCGTTTCACCGAGAAAAATATGTTGCGGCAGGCGGCCCCGATGGCGGTGACGGCGGCAGAGGCGGAAATGTAGTGTTTGTTGCAGACACTAATCTTTCAACTCTTGCCGATTTCAGATATAAACGCAAATACCTTGCAAAAAAAGGCGAAAACGGTCGAGGCGGTCGCTGCAAAGGCAAAAATGCAGAGGATTTAATAATTCGTGTTCCTCTCGGTACACTTGTTAAAGAAGAGGAAACAGGCAGAGTTTTAGCCGATGTATCATCTTCAGAGCCGTATATTGTTGCGAGAGGCGGTAAAGGCGGTTGGGGTAATCCGCATTTTGCTACTCCTGTTCGTCAGGTTCCCCGTTTTGCAAAACCCGGTTTACCCGGAGAAGAGTTTAATGTTACTCTTGAACTTAAACTTTTGGCGGATGTCGGACTTGTAGGATTCCCTAATGTAGGTAAAAGTACACTTGTATCCGTAGTTTCACAGGCAAAGCCGCTTATTGCAAACTACCATTTCACAACCATTACACCTGTACTTGGTGTTGTATCAATGGGTGAGGGTTCTTCTTTTGTAATGGCTGATATTCCCGGACTTATTGAGGGCGCATGGCAGGGAACAGGTCTTGGACATCAGTTTTTACGCCATATTGAGCGCTGCAGAATGCTCGTTCATATTGTTGATGTTTCAGGTTCAGAGGGCAGAGATCCGAAAGAAGATTTTGAAACCATTAACAATGAGCTTAAAAAGTTTAATCCCGAGCTTGCGGAAAGACCTATGATTGTTGCGGGAAACAAATGCGATATGGCAACTGATGAACAGATAGCGGATTTCAAGGCTTATGTTGAGGCACAAGGTTATGATTTCTTCCCGATTATGGCG